>Ga0265296_1001306_pt1 | contig 29269 bp, 30 predicted proteins | sample MunlanPumphouse1_FD_189073 | JGI IMG/M metagenome (GOLD analysis project Ga0265296, IMG submission 189073) | Groundwater microbial communities from a municipal landfill in Southern Ontario, Canada - Pumphouse #1 | ecosystem: Environmental > Aquatic > Deep subsurface > Groundwater | place... | reverse complement strand
AAACCACGCGTCAGGCCGGGGCCGTGACGGCGGCGGCCGAAGTCACCTCGGTCAACGTCCAGACCGTGTCCTCGGCGGGCGAGGAACTGACCGCCTCCATCGCCGAGATCGCGCGTCAGGTGGCGGAATCCAGCAGCATCTCGCAGCACGCGGTCATCGAGGCCGACCGCACCAGCGAATCGATCCGCACCCTGGCCGAGGCGGCGCAAAAGATCGGCAACGTCGTCACCCTGATCAACGACATCGCCGGCCAGACCAAGCTGCTGGCCCTGAACGCCACCATCGAGGCGGCGCGGGCGGGCGAGGCGGGCAAGGGCTTCGCCGTCGTCGCCTCCGAGGTGAAGAGTCTATCGGACCAGACGGCGCGGGCGACGCACGAAATCTCGTCCCAGGTTTCGGCCATGCAGTCGGCGACCCAGACCTCGGTCGGAGCCATCGGCAGCATCACCGACACCATCCGCAAGGTCGCCGACATCGCCTCGGCCATCGCCGGCGCGGTCGAGGAACAGTCCGCCGCCACCCGCGAAATCGCCGCCAACGTGACCCAGGTGGCCGAGGGCACGCGCCAGGTCTCGACCAGCATCGCCGGGGTCAACGCCGCCGCGGTCCAGACCAGCGACGCCTCCTCCGAACTGCTCAACGCCTCAGGCGAACTGGCCCGACAGGCCGAAGCCCTGACGGCGGAAATGGACCGTCTCGCCGCCGCCTGAGCCCCCTGCGGGCCGCGACGCGACGAGGGGGCGAAGGCGGCAGGCCCCGCCTTCGCCCCTTGAGTTCCGCCAGTCCCCCTTCCCCCTCGAGGGGGGAAGGGTCGGGGATGGGGGTAGGGCGCGAGGTTTGAGACTGGGCGCATGAGGCGGGGTCGCGTCTCCTGCGTCCTCCGATCACAATGCCTGCCTCCACCCCCACCCAACCCTCCCCCTCGAGGGGGAGGGCTTTGACTTTCAGCCCGGCTTGAACACGCCGCGCAACCCGACGACGGGCGCAAAGGCGCTGTCCAATCCCACGACCGTTTCCGCGCTGCCCAGCACCAGGGCGCCGTGGGGTTCCAGCGCCTGACCGATCTGGCCGAGCGCCGTGCGCTTATGCTCGCGGTCGAAATAGATCAGCACATTGCGGCAGAAGATCAGGTCGAACCGGCCCAGCCCGCTGGTCCCCGCCAGCAGGTTATGCGGCGCGAACCGCACCATCGACCGCACCTGCGGCGACAGCAGCCATTGATCGCCCGCCCGCGTGAACCAGCGGGCCAGCCGGGCGTCGGACAGGCCGCGCTTGACCTCGAAGTCGCTGTAGAGGCCGGTGCGGGCGCGCTCCAGAATGGGCTGCGACATGTCGGTGGCCAGGATGTCGATGCGCCAGCCGGACATCCGATGCTGCTCCTCCATCAGCAGCATGGCCAGGGAATAGGGCTCCTGCCCGCTGGAGCAGGCGGCGCTCCAGATGCGCAAGGTTCGGCTCTGCGCCCGCGCCGCAATCAGCTCGGGCAGGAGGGTGTCGCGCAGCTGGTCGAAGGGGGTCGCATCGCGAAAGAAGAAGGATTCATGCGTCGCCATCGCGTCGATGCAGCGTTGAGCCAAAGCCCCGGACGGCTCGGCGCCGACCTTGGCCAGCAATTGATCCAGCCCCAGGAAGCCGTCCTTGCGCGCCAGCGGCTCCAGTCGGCTTTTCAGCAGGTAGTCCTTGTCCGCCGTCAGCACGAGGCCGGAGCGGTCCAGCACCAGCTTGCGAAACCCCTCATAGGCGACGGTCATGCGCAGGCCCTCCGAACCCAGGGCGCAATCTGGGGCAGGGGCAGGACCGCCTCGGCCAGTCCCGTCCTGGCGGCGGCGCCTGGCATCCCCCAGACCACGCTGGTGGCCTCGTCCTGAACCACGAAGCGCCCGCCGGCCTCGGCCACGGCGCGGCATCCCTCGGCGCCGTCCGCCCCCATGCCGGTCAGGATGACCGCCAGCACGCCGGGGCCATAGACCGCCGCCGCCGAGCGCAGCATGGGATCGACCGAGGGGCGGCAGAAGTGCTCGGGCGCTTCCTGATTGAGACGAATGACCGGCACCTGTCCGCTGCGGCCCACCGTCATGTGCCAGCCGCCGGGGGCGACATAGATGCGGCCGGGCAGGATGGGCTCGCCGTCGCGGGCCTCGGCCGCCGGGCGTTCGCCTGTCCGTTCCAACTGCTCGGCCAGCATGGCGGTGAAGGTCGGCGGCATGTGCTGGGTCAGCAGCACCGCCTGTTCCAACTCGCCCTTCAGGTCGGCGAACAGGCTCATCAGGGCGGGCGGCGCACCCGTAGAACCGCCGATGGCCACGACCTGGGGCCGGATGGGCGGGGACAGGGGCGCGGGGCGAACGACGGGGACTGGAAGTGCGGGCGTCGGCGGCGTCGGCAGGCCGCCGCTGCGCCCCAGAGCCTTCACCTTGGCGGTCAGTTCACGGGCGAATTCGTCGGCCCCGACTAGGCCCCCGGTCTCGGGCTTGGGCACATAGTCGGCGGCCCCGGCCTGTAAGGCTTGCAGGCTGATGCGGGCGTTTCGCCTTGTCAGGGTCGAGGCCATGATGACCTTCACCTCGGGCCGTTTCTTCAGGATCAGGGGCAGGGCGGTCAGGCCGTCCATGACCGGCATCTCGATGTCCAGAACCACGACATCGACCGCCGTCCGGTCCAGCTCCGCCAGCGCCGCCTCGCCCTGCGCGGCGCGCGCCACGACGCGCAGGGCCGGGTCGCGTTCCAGGGTCTGCACGATCAGGCCGCGCACGATGGCGCTGTCGTCCACGACCATGACGCGAATGCGGGGATCTCGAACGGGCGGCGGCGCGGCTTCCAGCAAGGCGGGCATCCTCTGGGTTGAGCGCTCAATATAACCCATAGTTGTAAACAAGCCGTCGCCGTGACGCGCGGGGCTGCGGGGCCTATAGAGGCCGCTTCTTTTTCATCGCCGCCCGCCGGGACATTCTCCGTGACGCCTGAAACCCCTTCGCCCGTCTGCGTCGCCGCCCTCTATCGCTTTGCGCCCATTGCGGATCGCGAGGCGGTGCGGGCGCATCTGCTGGGCCTGTGCGGGACCGAAGTGCGCGGCACGCTTTTGGTGGCGCACGAAGGCCTGAACGGCACCATCGCGGGGCCGGACGCCGCCGTCGCCCGCGTCGTGGACGGCATCCGCGCCCTGCCGGGCTTTGATCGGCTGGAGCTGAAATACTCGACCGCCGAGGTCATGCCGTTCCACCGCATGAAGGTGCGGCTGAAGGCCGAGATCGTCACCATGGGCGTGACCGACATCGACCCGGTCGAGGGCGTCGGCGCCTATGTCTCGCCCCAGGACTGGAACGCCCTGATCGCCGATCCGGACACCATCCTGATCGACACCCGCAACGACTATGAGGTCGAGGTCGGGGTGTTCGAGGGCGCGATCCAGCCCCATACGCGCACCTTCCGCGAGTTTCCCGATTGGTTCAGGACCGAAGGCCGCGCCCTGCTGGACCGGCCCAATCCGCCCAAGGTCGCCATGTACTGCACCGGCGGCATCCGCTGCGAAAAGGCCACGGCCTTCCTCAAGGCCGAGGGCGTCGACCAGGTCTTCCATCTGGAAGGCGGCATCCTGAAATACCTTGAGACCATCCCCGAGCCCGAGAGCCTGTGGCGCGGCGACTGCTTCGTCTTCGACGAGCGGGTGGCGGTCGGTCACGGCCTGAAACAGGGCGACCACAGCCTGTGCCGCGGCTGCCGCATGCCGGTCAGCCCCGAGGCGCGGTTGTCGCCCCTCTATGTCGAGGGCGTCTGCTGCGACCGCTGTCACGATACGCGCACGGATGAGCAGCGCGAGGGCTATGCCGAGCGGCAGAAGCAGATGGAGATCGCCGCCCGGCTCGGCATCGAGCACGTCGGGGCGGGGCCGAAATAGACCTGCCCTCTCCCGATGGGAGAGGGCTTGAGCCTCCAGGAGCGAAGCGATTGGCAAGGCGAAAGGGTGAGGGTTCCTCGGCCAATGTCGGCGTGAGCCGTCACGCTGCGGCCAAGGCCGACTGACAGGTTCGCCCCTCACCCTTTCGCGCAAGAACGATCACTCCGCTCTCGTGCGCTCAAGCCCTCTCCCATCGGGAGAGGGAGGCTCGCGGCTGGACGACGCCCGTGCCATGCTCGCGCCGAGCTTGAACGGAGCCCGCCCATGTCGTCCTTCCGTCCCGTCGCCGATCTGGACACCCACGAAGTGACCAACCAGCCGCCGCCGCTGGAGGACCTCAACCTGTTCACCGGCGACCGGGCGCTGCTGGACGCCGTGCGCCGAGCGGGCGGCCGGCAGCACGAGGCCCGGCTGACCGCCCTGGGCGCCCGCTGCGGCTCGGCCGAGGTCATCGACTGGGGCGTGCAGGCCAACCGCGTCCCGCCGGTGCTGGACACCCACGACCATTATGGCCGCCGCATCGACGAGGTGAGGTTTCACCCGGCCTATCATCAACTGATGCAACTCGGGCTGGAGGCGGGGCTGGCTTCCGCCGCCTGGGACGGCACGGCGAACGGCCACGTCCTGCACGCCGCCATCCTGTTCCTGACAGGGCAGGCGGACTCGGGGACCAGCTGTCCCATGACCATGACCTACGCCTCGGTTCCCGCCCTGGCGGTCGAGCCGGGCGTCGGCGCGCCGTGGATCGAGAAGATCAGGGGCGGGCGCTACGACCCCGCCGTCCGTCCGGCCGCCGACAAGGCGGGCGTGACCATCGGCATGGCCATGACCGAGAAGCAGGGCGGGTCCGACGTGCGCGCCAACGCCACCCGCGCCGAGCCGACGGGCGAAGACGGCTGGTATCGGCTGACGGGGCACAAGTGGTTCTGTTCGGCCCCCATGTCCGACGCCTTCCTGACCCTGGCCCAGGCGCCGGGCGGGCTGACCTGTTTCCTGCTGCCGCGCTGGACGCCCGACGGCGCGCGCAACGCGGGCTTCCGCGTCATGCGGCTGAAGGACAAGATGGGCGACCGCTCCAACGCCTCGTCAGAGGTCGAGTATCACGGCGCCCTGGCCCAGAGGATCGGCGAGGAGGGGCGCGGCGTCGCCGCCATCATCCGCATGGTGCAGCACACGCGGCTGGACTGCGTGATCGGCTCGGCCCAGCAGATGCGCGGCGCCCTGGCCCAGGCCGTCTGGCACGCCGCCCATCGCACCGCCTTCCAGAAGCGGCTGATCGACCAGCCGATGATGGCCGCCGTCCTGGCCGACCTGGCGCTCGAAAGCGAGGCCGCCACGGCCCTGTCCCTGCGGCTGGCCCAGGCCTTCGATCAGGACGACCCACTGGCCCGTCTGGCCACGCCCGTCGCCAAATACTGGGTCTGCAAGCGGGCGCCGGGCATGGTCTATGAGGCGATGGAAAGCCTGGGCGGCGCCGGATACGTCGAGACCGGCCCCATGCCGCGCCTGTTCCGTCAGTCGCCGCTGAACGCCATCTGGGAAGGCTCGGGCAACGTCATCGCGCTCGACGTCCTGCGCGCCTTCGGCCGTGAACCTGAGGCGGTCGAGGCCCTGCGCGTCTTCCTTGAGGCCCGGCGCTGCGGGGTCGCGTCCTATGACGCCTGGCTCGACGATCTCGACCTCGCCGGGGCGTCGGAGGCGACCGCACGCTGGACGGTGGAACGGCTGGCGCTCACGTTGCAGGCGGCGGTGCTGTTAGAGGCCGAAAGCCCCGTCGCCGAGGCCTTTTGCCGTCTGCGTCTGCAACCGCGCGGGGGTCTTTACGGGGCCGTTCCGGCGGGCCTCGATCTGCGAGAGATTCTCGACCGGGCCATGCCGTCGGTTGGCGAGGGGTGACGCCTAATAACCACGACGTAAATAAAACGCGGAGGCGCGCGTTTCGCGACTGGACGAGCCGCGTCTTCCTTGGCTAACCCTGCCTTGTGACCCGGGTAATCGAGATTCCTAAGCTGACCCCCCGCGAACTGGAGATCGTCCGGCTGGCGGGCCTTCGCCTGGGCGACAAGGAGATCGCGCAACAGCTGAACCTGTCGCCGCGCACGGTTCAGAACCACCTGCACCGCGCCTACGAAAAGCTGGGCGTTTCCGACCGCTTACAGGCCGCACGACGCCTGAGTAATCTCTACTCAGGGGGATCGCTCCCCCTATCCGAGCCCGTCGTGGCTGAGCCATCTGCGCCGGTCACTGCGGCGCCTTCGACAGCGCTCGGGGACGGGACGACGCCGCGATCGCTCTATGAACGATATGCCGCGTTGGACGGATGGCGCCGACCCAGGAAGCTGGGGGGCTCCCTGCTGTGGCTGATCCTTGGCTGGTCTCTGATCTGGCTGGTGATCGCTGCGGTCGGCGCCAGCCTCGTCAATCCCGTGCTCGAGATGATCGAAAGCCTGCGGTGAACTTCGAATTCGCGAGGGTGGTCGAGGGTGACAGGTCAATGAGAGGACGCCCGCATCGGGTCGCCGCCCCAGGCGGACGCGCGCAGCGGGCGGGCTGAGGTCGCATCATGCACCCCGTCCAGATCATCCTGATCCTCGCCAACCTGATCGCCTTCGCCCTGCTGCTTTGGCGGGGCGGGACGGTCGAGCGATGGGCCGTTCTGGCCCTGACGGCGGCCCAGGTCCTGTCGGTGCTCTCGGTGCCGTGGGACATCGACGGCTTTCGGATCGGAGTGATGCTGGTGGATGTGGCCCTGTTCGCCGCCCTGTGGGGTCTGGCGGAACATGGCCGTCGCTGGTGGCTGGTCGCCTGCGCCGGATTTCAGCTGATCATCGTGGTCAGCCATCTGGCCCCCTTCTTCGCTCACGAGCGACTGGGGTGGGCGGCCGTCACCTTGCAATGGGTCGCCTGGACCTTCGTCAGCCTGACGGCCTTCGTCGGGGTGTGGGAAGCCGGGGCGGATCGACGCTTCGTCCGGGAGGAAAGCGATGGCGCAAGAATGGACCATGAGCACAGCCCGCGCGCTGCTGCATCAGTGGAATAGCCGACGGGTCGAGAAGGCCGTTCAGGCCGGCGGTCTGGCGGTCGATCTCGGCGGACTGGAGACGTGGTTGCTCGACCAGAAACCGGGCTCCCTGGCCGAGGCCGAACGCCTGCTCGATCTGATCACCGCCTTTGACACCGGCGACGGGCGCGACCTCGACAGTCTGTGCCGGGTCGGCGGCGCCGTGCGCAATGATCTGAGCAGCCATCGCAGCCGGGTGGACGTCAGTTTCGCCCCCTGCGCCTCCGGGCCGATGGCCGGGCGGGCCTGAGAAGTCATCCTCTGCTGACGCCGACGAAGGCTTTCAACCCTTCGGCCTGACTGCTAGAGCGCGGTTTCTGTCCGCGATCCGGCCTTGCGCCGTCGCTCCGCCAAGCGGTTGCCACCCCCCATGAAGACCCCTTTCCGCGCCGCGCATCTCGCGTCCGTCGCCTTGCCCCTGCTCGTGTTCGCCGCCCCCGTATTGGCGGAGGACGCCGCATCCGAAGGCCCGACCCAGGTGTCCGACATCGTCGTGACGGCCCAGCGGCGCGAGGCCGCGCTGGCGGCCACCCCCCTGTCCCTGACCGTCGTCGCCCAGCCCTTGCTCGACGACGTCGGCGTGCGCGACATCAAGGACCTGCAGATCCTGACGCCGGGACTGGTGGTGGCCTCGACCTCGAACCAGACCTTCACCACGGCGCGCATTCGCGGCGTCGGCACGGTGGGCGACAATCCGGGGCTGGAAAGCTCGGTCGGCGTCATGATCGACGGCGTCTATCGCCCTCGCAACGGCGTGGCCCTGGGCGACCTCGGCGAGGTCGAGCGCATCGAGGTGCTGAAGGGGCCGCAGCCCACCCTGTTCGGCAAGAACGCCTCGGCCGGCGTCATCAACGTCGTGACTGCGGCGCCGTCGTTTACGCCGCGTCTGGCGGGCGAGGCGACCTTCGGCGACTACGGGACGCAAGGCGGCTCCGTCTCCCTGACCGGCCCCCTCGTGGAAGAGGTTCTGGCCGGGCGGCTCTATGTGGCCGCGCGTCGTCGCGACGGCTTCTATGACGTGAACACCGGCGACGGTCCCCGCACCGAAACCGACGATCAGAACGAGCACTACGACACCCTGCGCGGCCAGTTGCTGTGGCGCGCCACGCCTGCGCTGACCGCCCGCCTGACCGCCGACTGGACCGAGCGGGACGAGCGTTGCTGCGTCGGCGTGCAGCTTGTGACCGGCGGGACCGCGCCGCTTCTGGCCACCTTCGCGCCCGACGGCGGCGTGGCGGCGACGCCCAAGCCCTGGGACCGCGTCGCCTGGTCGAACCGCGACACCAACACCCGCATCCGCGACCGAGGCCTGGCCCTGCACCTGAGCGCCGACCTGGGCTGGGCGCAGCTGGAGACGACCACGGCGGTGCGCGACTGGCGCGGCGTCATCAGTCAGGACTGGGACTTCACCTCCGCCGATCTGGCCTATCGTCCCGACGACGGCAGCTGGTCCAACCGCTTCCGCACCCTGACGCAGGAGGTTCGCCTGTCGGGTCAGCGCGGGCGTCTGGACTGGTCAGCGGGGCTGTTCCTGTCGGACGAGAAGCTGACCCGTCGCGACAGCCTCTTCTACGGCGCCGACTACGAAGCCTATGTCAGCCGCCTGCTGTCGCGCTCGACCGCCAATCCGCTGGGCGACCCGGCCCATGTCTCGACTCTGACCGGCCTGGCCGTGGGCCAGAGCTTCGTCGAGGGCGAAGGTCAGAAGGACCGCTACTGGCAGACGACGCAGGGCGCGGCCCTGTTCGGCCAGGTCTCCTACGCCGTCACCGACCGCCTGACCCTGACCGGGGGCCTGCGTCGCACCCATGAGACCAAGGACATGAGCGCGGCCTATGAAAACACCGACGGCGGTCGCGCCTGCGCCGCCGCCCTGGCCAACGGCGTGACCAACGCCACCCTGTGCCTGCCCTGGTCGAACCCGGCCTTTAACGGCCTGACCTCGTCCGAGACGGTCAAGGACGAGGCCTGGACCGGCCTGGCCCGCGCCGAGTATCAGGCGACCGAGGGAACGCGCCTCTACGCCGGCTGGTCGCGCGGTCGCAAGAACGGCGGCTTCAATCTGGACCGAGGCCAGACCAATCTGGTCCCCGACGCCTCACGCGCCTTCGGGGCCGAAACCGCCGACGCCTGGGAGGCCGGGGTCAAGAGCGTCCTGCTGGACCGTCGCCTGCTGGTCGGCGCCGCCGCCTTCCGCCAGACCTATGACGACTTCCAGCTCAACACCTTCCTCGGCACGACCTTCCTGGTGCGCTCGATCCCTCAGGTTCGGGCCAAGGGCGTCGAGGCGGACTTCGTGCTGACGCCGGTCGAGGGCCTGTCCTTGCAGGGCGGCCTGACCTACGCGCAGACCGAATATGGTCACGATCCGATCGCCGGCCTGCCGCTGCTGGCCGGTCGCCGTCTGGCCTTTGCGCCGCTGTGGAGCGGCTCGCTGGCCGGGACCTATGAGCGTCCGGTGGGGGCGGGCCTGACCGGCCGCGTCACGCTGGCGGCCAAGTATTCGTCGGAATACAACACGGGCTCGGACCTCGACCCGGCCAAGAGCCAGCCGTGCTTCTGGCTGGTGGACGGCCGCTTCGCTTTGGCCAAGGACGAGGCCTGGAGCGTCGAGCTATGGGGCCGCAACCTGTTCGATCAGGACTACCGCCAGGTCGCCTTCGGCGCGCCCTTCCAGTCCGGCACCCTCGGCGCCTTCCTCGGCGCCCCGCGCACGGTAGGGCTGACGCTGCGGGTGGTGCGCTAGGGGAAAGTGTTTTCCTCCCCATTCCATGGGGAGGGGGACCACGCAGTGGTGGAGGGGGCGGCGCAGAGGTCCAGCGTCGAGACGCCCCCTCCGTCACGTCGCCTACGGCTCCGCGCCACCTCCCCATGAAATGGGGAGGAAAGAGAAGGATCGCGACTAGCCCTTCTCGCGCGCCTCGTCCTTGGCGGCGCGTTCGGCCTGACCGCGCCAGCCATAGCCCTCGCCGTGCTTGCCGACGCTTTCGAACTCGGGCGGGGCGGCCTTGTGGAAGAACTGCTCCGACACCAGCCAGCCCTTGAAGGGCCGCAGCACGCCTAGGCACATCAGCGCCAGGATCGGCAGGGTGACGACGAAATGCACCCAGATCGGCGGGTGGACGTTGAACTCGAAGATCATGAAACCGATCATGCCGACGATGCCCACCGCCGACATGACGAAGAAGGCCGGGCCGTCCGCCGGGTCGGCGAAGCCGTAGTCCAGACCGCAGTTCGAGCACTCCTTGCGGATGGTCAGATAGCCCTGGAACAGCGGGCCGACGCCGCAGCGCGGGCAGCGGCAGCGGATGCCGGTCTTCAGCGGGCTGATGGGCGGATAGGCGGGGTCTGACACGAAGGAGCACCTGAAAAACGGCGTGACATGACGTCGATACCCTTGCTGTCGCCCTTTCGCGCGCGCGCCGCAAGCGGGTGTTTTGTCCTACCTGCGCGGCGAGGGCTATTGTTCGGAACGCGGCGAGGGGGCGTCCGTTGGTCTGCGGATGACGGAAACGCTCAGCGACAGCCTGCCTTGCGATGTCGAAGTCCTGGTCGAGGGCGTGCTGAAGGCCGCCTGCGATCACAGGGTCGCCCTGGCCACGGCGGAAAGCTGCACGGGCGGTCTGCTGGCCTCGGTGCTGACCGACGTCGAGGGCTGTTCCCATGTCTTCGAGCGCGGCTTCGTCGTCTATACGGATGCGGCCAAATCCGATCTTCTGGGCGTGCCCGCTGATCTGATCGCCACGGAAGGCGCGGTGTCCGAGGCGGTGGCGCGGGCCATGGCCGAGGGGGCGATCACGCGGTCCGAGGCGGGGCTGGCCGTGGCGATCACCGGCTTTGCGGGGGCGGCGGGACCGGGCGAGGAAGAGGGCCGGGTCCACTTCGCCCTGGCTCGTCGCGGGGGCGAAACCGTCCACGTCCTGCGTCGCTTCGGCGAAATCGGTCGCGGGCCGTGCCGCCTGGCCTGTCTGCGCCAGGCGCTGACGATGATGGCGGCGGCTCTTTAACCGGCGTTAACCGCGATGAAAGCCCTTTCGCGCGAGGGTGCGCGCGTATGTCCGGGGCCAGCGTCAGCAAGCGCGTTCTGAAATCGACCGTGGCCGCCGCCGCGGCGGGCGTCGTCGTGTTCGCGCCCCTGGCCCCGCACGCCGAGGGCGCCGCCGCCAGCAGCGGCCCGGTCGAGATCCGCGTCGGCGCCAACACCGGCTTCACCAAGATCGAATTCGCCGGGGCCGTAGGTTCGCGGGCGCGGGTGCGCCAGGACGGCCGCGCCGTCATCATCCGCATCGGCACGACCGCCGCCCCGGATGTCAGTCGCCTCAAGGTCGATCCGCCTAAGGGGGTCGAGAAGGTCGAGACCCGTTCGGTGCAGGGCGCGACCGAACTGGTCCTGACCCTGGCCGAGGGGGCGGGGGTCCGTTCCGGCGCCGCCGACGGCGCGGTCTGGCTCAACCTCTATGCCCCCGGCGCCGTGCCGGAGGGCGCCAGGCCCTCGGTCGTGCCCGCCGGCGGGGCCGTTCCAGTAACCGCCGAGGTCAAGGACGCGACGACCCGCCTGACCTTCGCCTGGGCCGCGCCGGTCGGCGCCGCCGTCTTCCGCCGCGGCGACGCGGTCTGGGTGGTGTTCGACGCCGCCGCCCGCATGAACATGCCCGCCGCCGCCAAGGCCGGCGACGCGGCCAAGGCGCGCTGGGCCGCCGGGCCCGACTTCACCGCCATCCGCATTCCGGCCGGCGAGGGCCAGACGGTGTCCGCTCGCGCCGACGGGGCGTCGTGGATCGTCACCCTGGGCGGAACCGCGCCGACCGTCAGCGGCGTGGACATCGGCCGTGACGACAGCGTCCAGACGGCCCTGACCGCGCGCATGGCCGGGGCGACCAAGACGGTCTGGCTGACCGATCCCATGGTCGGCGACCGTTTCGCCGCCGTCACCGCCCTGGCGCCCGGCAAGGGCATGGCGCGGGGCCGCCGCACCGTCGATCTGACCCTGCTGCCCACCGCTCACGGCCTGGCGGTCGAGACCCCGACCGATGACCTGACGGTCAAGGCCGAGGGCGACATCGTCACCCTGTCGCGGCCCAAGGGTCTGCGCCTGTCCCCGCCGACCGTGGGGCTGGAAGCCGCCGCGCAGGAGGTCCACGCCCCGCGCGCCGCCGTCCGCCCGGCCCTGATCATCGCCGACTGGGCCGATCTGGGCGGCGACAGCTTCAGCGCGCGCCAACGCATCCTCCAGACCGCCGCCGAGCTGGAAAGCGGTCGCGCCGCCGATGACCCGCGCGCCCCCATCGAGGCCCGCATGGCCTACGCCCGCTTCCTGGTGGGGCAGGGCCTGGGCTATGAGGCCATCGGCGTGCTCAACGCCCTGGTCAAGCAGACCCCGGCCATGCAGGGCGTGGCCGAGGTGCGCGGCCTGCGCGGCGCCGCCCGCGCCGCCATCGGTCGCTACGCCGAGGCCGAGGCCGACTTCTCCGCCGGGGCCCTGGCGGGCGATCCCTCGACCCGCGTCTGGCAGGGCTATATCGCCGCCCAGCGCAGCGACTGGACCACGGCGCGTCAGGCCTTCGCCGCCGGCGCCGGGGTGGTCGACAACTTCACCCCCGAATGGCGCGCCCGCTTCGGCACGGCCCACGCCCTGGCCGCCGTCGAGACCGGCGACCTGGACGCCGCGCGCGAGCTGCTGGCCTATGTCTTCAGCCAGCCCGGCGTCTCGGCGGCGGACCAGCTGACCGCGCGTCTGGTCCAGGCCCGGCTGTTCGAACTGGAACAGAAGCCGGCCCAGGCCCTGGCCCTCTACAAGGCCGTGGCCCGCGCCCCGCTGGACGGAATTTCGACCCCCGCCCGCCTCGGCGTGATCCGTCTGGAGATGGCCAAGGGGACGATGAAGCCCGACGCGGCGGCGGCCCAGCTCGAAGCCCTCAAGTGGCGCTGGCGCGGCGACGGCACCGAACTGGCCGTGATCCGCAGCCTGGGCGAGCTCTATCTGTCGCAAGGCCGCTATCGCGAGGCCCTGACCACGCTGAAGGCGGCGGGCCGCAAGATCGTGGTCCTGCCCGGCGGCGACAAGCTGCAGGCGGATCTGGACAACGCCTTCCGCGCCCTCTTCCTCGACGGCGCCGCCGACGGCTTGCAGCCGGTGCAGGCCCTGGCCCTGTTCTTCGACTTCCGCGAACTGACCCCGGTCGGCGCCGACGGCGACGAGATGGTGCGACGTCTGGCCCGGCGCCTGATCGACGTCGATCTGCTGGATCAGGCGGCGGAACTGCTGAAATATCAGGCCGACAACCGTCTCGACGGCGTGGCCAAGGCCCAGGTCTCGACCAATCTGGCCGCCGTCTATCTGATGAACCGCCAGCCGGAAGAGGCGCTGCAAGCCCTGTGGTCGTCGCGCACCACGCTTCTGCCCATCGCCATGAACATCGAGCGCCGGGCGCTGGAGGCTCGCGCCTTGATGGAGCTGGGCCGCTATGACCACGCGCTTGAAGTCCTGGGCAAGGACGCCTCGCCCGCCGGTCGCGACGTGCGCGCCGAGATCTTCTGGAAGCAGCAACAGTGGGGGGCGGCGGCCGCCCTTTACGAACAGCGCCTGGGCGACCGCTACAAGGACGCGGTCATTCCCCTGACGGCGGATGAAGAGAACCGGCTGATCCGCGCCGGGGTCGGCTATTCGCTGGCGCGCGACGCGGGCGGGCTGAATCGTCTGTCGCGCAACTATGCCGGTTTCGCCGACAAGGCCCGCTCGCCGGGGGCCATCCGCATTGCTCTGGCCGGGCTGGACGGGGCCGACGGCTCGGGCCGTCCGCAGGACTTCGCCGCCCTCAGCGCGGGGGCCGACACCTACGCCGGCTGGATCGCGGCCACGAAGGCTGAGTTCAGACAGAAAACGGGCGGAGACCGCCCTGCGACCCCCGCCCGTACCCAGGCGGCCGGAGCCGCCTGATTTTCTCTTTTAAGAGAGCCCCCTAACGCCTCGCACGCGGTGCGAGGCTACTTGAGGGGCAAAGCCGGACAGTTCGTGAAATCACGACCCCGTCTGACCCAAAGGCTTAGCCGTTGACGGCGTCCTTCAGGGGCTTGGACACGCGGAAGCGCACAGCCTTCGAAGCCGCGATCTTGATGGTCGCGCCCGTCGCCGGGTTGCGGCCTTCACGCTCGGCGCGCTCGGCGGTGTCGAACACGCCCAGGTTCGAGATGCGGACGTCAGAACCCGAAACCAGGCTCTTGTGGATGTTCTTGACGATCGCGTCGAGGACGCGGGTGGCGTCGGCCTGCGAGACACCAGCGTCTTTGGCGACGGCGGCGATCAGTTCGGCTTGAGTGGTCATGAGGGTTTTCCCAGTGGTGGTCGTCCGATTCCCGGACGAAGACCGGAGGATCAACACGCGTTTGTGTAGTCTTGGCAAGCCCGCATCACGCTCAAAGCCCCTGAGGCCGGGGACTTATCCCCCGCCGACGCCTCTCTGGAAGCTCTCGACCAGGCTTCCGGCCACCAGTCGCCAGCCGTCCACAAGCACGAAGAAGATCAGCTTGAACGGCAGGGAAATGACCACCGGCGGCAGCATCATCATACCCATGGACATCAGCACGCTGGCGACCACCAGATCGATCACAAGGAACGGAACGAAAAGAAGAAATCCGATGGTGAAGGCCTTCTTCAACTCGCTGATCATGAAGGCCGGCGTGACCACCCGCAGGGGCAGTTCCTGCACGTCCGTCGGGGGGGTGATTTTCGACAGTCGGGTGAACAGGGCCAGGTCGCCGCGATCCACCTGGGCCAGCATGAAGGTCTTCACGGGTTCGGACGCCGCATCGAAGGCCTGAGGCAGCTCCATCTGCTGATCCATCAGCGGCCGGATGCCCGAATCATAGGCGTCCTGCCAGGTCGGAGCCATGACGATGGCGCTCAGGAACAGGGCCAGCGACACCAGCACGGCGTTGGGCGGCGACTGCTGCATGCCCAGCGCGGTCCGCAGCAGGGACAGCACCACGATGATCCGCACGAAGCTGGTGGTCATGATGACGATGGAGGGCGCCAGCGACAGCACGGTCATCAGCCCGACCAACTGCACCACCCGCTGGGTCAGGCCCGCGCCGGTCCCCAGGTCGATATTGATGGCCGATCCGCCGGCCGCGGCCTGGGCCGCCTCCTGCGCCAGGGCGCCCAGAGGCCAGACCAGACACAGGGCCGTGGTGATCAGCGACAACAGGGCGGCGCGCTTCAACTCGGCGCGCGAGGGCAGGGCGAAAACGCTCTCCCTTCCCCCTCGAGGGGGGAAGGGTCGGGGATGGGGGTGTGGGCCCCGCGACTGACGCTTGTGCGCAGGAGACGTGACTGTCAGCGCCTCCGGGGCCGGATCGGTGGGACCGGCGCGAACACCCCCACCCAACCCTCCCCCCTCGAGGGGGAGGGCTTCTCGATGTTGAGAGGCGTCGTGGCGGCTCATTTCGCGTCTCCCAATTCGATCACAGGGCCGCGCGGTTCGATCAGCTCGCGCCCTTCGCCCAGCAGGATCAGCCGCTCCTCGGCGTCGACCCGCACCAGGACCAGACGCCGGGCAGGGTCCAGCACCAGGGTCTCGATCACCTGCAACCGCCGGGCGCCGCGTTCGGCCTGGAACTTGGCCAGCACCTGCGGCGCATAGCGGCGCGTGGCCCAGGCGGCCAGGCCGATCAGGCCCAGGGTGATCGCCAGGCCGAACACCGCCCGGAACAGGTCGAGGAAATTCATGCGGTTCGAGGCCCCCAAGGCGCGGGAATGCGGCGCCTAGGAGCGCGCCGCTTCGCCCGCACGTTTCGTCGCTCGTGGTTAACGCCGCGTTTAGGAACACGGAATATTAACCATGCAGGCGGCAAATTCTGCCGATCAACCGTCCGAGGGGACCCGCGTGTCCGTCACCGACATTCCGCTGCTGAACCAGATCAAGGGCCGTCTCGGATGGCTCGACGATCGTCAGCGCGTGATCGCCCAGAACGTGGCCAACTCCGACACCCCCGGCTTCATGGCCCGCGACCTGAAGGCGCCGACCGACTTCGCCGAGGCCATGCGCACCGGCGGCGGTCTGAAGATGGTCGCCACCAACGCCCGCCACATCACCCCGCCGGGGCAGGCCGCGCGCTTCGATTCGCTCAACGCGCCGGACTCCGAGACCACGCTCGACGGCAACTCGGTCGTGGTCGAGGAGCAGATGCTGAAGATGGCCGAGAGCCGCATGGCCTATGACGCCGCCATCGGCTTCTACCAGAAGTCCATGCAGATGATCCGCATGGCCGCCCGCAAGCCCGGCGCCTGAGGCAGGAGACGTAAGCCATGCCTGATCCCGTCAACGTCACGCCGCGCAACAACGCCATGGGCGTCGCCGCCAGCGCCCTGAAGGCGCAGCAGTCGCGGATGCGCGTCATCGCCGAGAACATCGCCAACGCCCAGTCGACGGCCAATGTCGCGGGGGGCGAGCCCTATCGCCGCCAGACCCCGATCTTCCAGGCCCGCAACGTCAACGGCGCCACCGGCGTGGTCCTGGCCGAGGTCCGCCCGGACCAGAGCCCCTTCCGCGTCGAATACGACCCCTCGCACCCGGCGGCCAACGCCGAGGGCTATGTCCAGCGCCCCAACGTCGACACCCTGATCGAAGCCATGGACATGCGCGAGGCGCAGCGCGCCTACGAGGCCAACCTGAACGTCATCGAGACGGCGCGGAACATGGAGTCCCGCACCCTCGACATCATCAAGAAATAAGAGGGCCTAGGTCATGAATCCCATGATGGCGGCCAAGGCCTATGCAGCCGTTCAGGGCGGCGCCATGCCGACCGCGACCCCGCCCAGCGCCGCTTCGGCGGCGCAGGGACCGGGTTTCTCCGAACTGTTGCAGAACGTCATGACCCAGACGGCGCAGCAGACCCGCGGCGCCGAAACCCAGATGGCCCAGATGGTCCAGGGCCAGGGCAGCCTGATCGACGTCGTCACCGCCGTCTCGTCCGCCGAGGCCTCGCTGGAAACCGTCATGGCCGTCCGCGACCAGGTCATCTCCGCCTATCAGGAAATCATGCGGATGCCGATCTGACGGGCCATTTTCGTCGGATCAGGTCTTTCAGGGGGCTGAGGCAAGGTCTTCATCAATCTCACTCAGACGCTTCAACAGGGTGAAGGCGGGCTCAAGTGGAGAGGCGGCCTGCTCATAGACGGTCACGCGTTCGCCCGTTTCGAGCGGCTTGTCCTTTAGGGGATCGGACAGGAAAACTTGGTGTTCGATGGACCGCACGTCTTCGTTGGCTGGGCCTCTCAGGGTTCGCAGCGGACGAACCTGCACCGTCTGTCTTTGCACATAGCCGACATGGTGAGTGTATTCGGCTGGCAGAGATATCTCTGATCCGATGACCTCTGCGATCCAGATGCGCGTCCACTCGGCGTCCTGGGCCTCCGCACTTGCGGCGCCCGCCCATGACAAGAGAGCGGTGATAAGGAGAGGCGCCGCCAGGCTCATGGATCGTTTCATGGCATTGCTGTAGGCCGCAGCTGAGGCTGGGTCCATCGCGCCCGTCTAGTCCGCCAGATAGCCCGAGGCCTCCATAAAGGCCTGAACCGCCGCCGGGTCGGAATAGTCCAGCTCGATCATGGTCTTGAGCGCCGCCGCCTTGTCCGGGGCGCGGTCATAATAGCCGCGCGTGACGGCGTAGCCGACGTAGTAGCCCAGGTCGCGCACCCCGAAGGCGTTATCCGTGTTGTTGTAAAGCCAGCCGCTGAAGTCCTCGCCCGTCATGTCGCGGCGGAAGGCGGCCTTGATGGCGGCATCGTTGGCCGGGCCATAGGCGACATAGGCCAGATCGGGCATCCGCCCCGTCACCTGTTCGGCGACGAAATCGGCCACGCCCTCATAGACGGCTTGTGACAGCAGGTTGCTGCGCTCGCCGATCTGCTGGGTGTGAACCACCTCGTGCACGGCCAGCAGATCCAGATTGTCGAGAGGCTTGCTGGCGAAATAGGAGCCGAAGAAGCGTTGCAGGCCCGGCGGCATTTCCGAGATGTCGACGCTGGCGTCGCCGGTGGCCATCTCGACGCCCAGCAGAACCTTGTCGCCCTGGGTGGTCCCGGCCGAGCGCAGGGCGCCGACCTCGAAATAGATGCCGGCGGGGCGCAGCTCGGGATAGAGGGTCTTGAACCGCTCCAGATGGCCTTCCAGCCGCGTCAGGGCGCCGGTCGCCAGGGCCGTGCGCGGACGCACGCTGTCCCAGTAGGCCGGATAGGCGCGGATGGCGTTCAGATAGGTGTCCGCCGTATAGCCCTTGGCCTCCATGAAGGCCGCCAGCCCCGGCGTGCCCTGGTCGATATAGAGGCGCTGGAACGCCGCCTTTTGCGCCTCGGGCGTATCCGCCGCCCGCACGGCGTCATAGGCGGTCCAGAAGCGGGCGACGTCGCCGTCTTCCAGCTGAATCGGCGAGGTCTGCGCCAGGGCGCTGGCGCCCATGAGGCCCAAACCCAGACCCAGTCCCAAACTGATCGCCAAAGCCCACCGACGCATGACGGTTCCCCTCAAAGCCAAGCTCGCCAGAAAGGGGCGCCGCGACGGGGTGTCAAATGAAACGGCGGTAATGTCGGCGGGATCGAACCGCCGCCGTCAACGCTTCTCTTCGCATCAGGGAGAGACATCATGCTCAAGGACAAGAATTCGTCAGCCATCGTCGCGGTGAAGGATCTGGATCGCGCCAAGACCTTCTATTCCGACGTCTTGGGGCTGAACCTGGCCGACACCTCGAACGAGGGGATGCTGGGCTATCGCACCGGAAACACCTGGCTGACGGTCTACCAGTCCGACTTCGCCGGGACCAATCAGGCCAACGCCGTCAGCTGGGACGTCGGGGTCGAACTGGACAACATCGTCGCCGGGCTGAAGGACAAGGGCGTCGCTTTTGAGCACTATGACGACATGGGCCGTCAGGGCGACATCCACGTCTGCGGTTCGATGCGTCTGGCCTGGTTCAAGGACCCGGACGGCAACATCCTGCATCTGGTGGGTTCGACGGGGTGAGATACATCCGCGCCGTCATCCCGGGGCCGCGTAGCGGAACCCGGGACCCATGCGGTCGCGCCTCTACTGCCGTCACCGGGTCTTGCTGAACCGTCTGGGCCCCGGATCGCCCTGTCGGGCTTCCGGGGTGACGGCAAGGGGGCGCAAGCCTAACCCTCCAGCGAGACCACCGGCTCCTTGATCTCGGCGCGGGCGTGTCCCCGCTTCTTCAGCCAGGCGCGGATGCGCTTCTGGATCGGATTGTCGACGCCGTAGTGGAACAGGAAGGCGAAGACGAAGGCGGCGCCCACGCCCATGACCCACAGGACCCAGCGCCAGGCCTCGGCCAGACCCAGCTTGTTCGCCGTCGCCTCGGCCAGACCGAACCAGCCGATGCGGACCACTTCGTTGGAAATGAACATGGCGAAGGAGACGACCGCCGCCTGCTCGACCAGCTTGGACGGCTTTGTGACCGGCACGGCGCCCGCCGCCAGGATGATGATCGAGATCAGGGTCAGCGAAATCAGGGCGTGCTTGTCGAAATACTGCACCACCGCCAGACCGACGGAGGCCAGCAGCAGGGCCCAGCCGGCGGCGCGCGGCTCGATCCAGACGCCTTGCGCGAACCAGGCCAGTCCCATGCCCAGGATGAACAGGGGCAGGGCGCGCCAGATGCCGAGGTTCAGCGGCATCTGATAGACGGGATAGTTCAGGATGGCCCAGCACAGCTCATTGGCCGCCAGATAGCCGACGACCACCAGCCCCAGGGCCAGCCACGGCCCGACCCGCGTCAGCCCGCGCAGCACCCAGGGGAAGGCCAGGTAGCAGCCCAGCAGGGCCGAGATCGACCAGCTGGGCGCGTTCCAGCCCAGGCCGCCATAGACGCCGAACGACTGCACCAGGGCCGCCTGCGCCGGCAACTGATCCCAGGCGAACCATTCGGGGTGGGTCGGCGGCAGGCCGATGGCCGTGCCCAGCAGCACCATGGCCACCAGCAGGCCCAGCATGATCAGATGGGCCGGAAACACCCGCAGCGACCGCTTGAGGAAGAAGTCCGTCTTCGACATCCGCCCCCCGGCGACCGAGGCGCCGTAAACCCGCATCAGCACATAGCCGCTGTCGATCAGGAAGAAGTTGGTCAGCAGGAAGCCGCCCCGCTCGAACACCGGATGCACGCCCTCGGCCAGAGGAATGGGCGCCGAGGCCTGGAAGTGATGCAGGATGATCAGTGACGCCACGATGAACCGCAGCGCGTCCAGCCACCCCCCGCGCATGATCGGCGGCGGCTCGTTATGAGACGAAAACACGCTCCAGCCCATGATGAGGCCTCCTTCGGGGCGAGACTCGCAAGAAGGGGGCCGGTGCGAACCGGCTGCCCTTCTCAAGCCTTGCTGCCCCAGTTTAGTATAACGGCGTGATTTCGACGAGGTGGTCGTCGGAGAGCGCGGGGGCGGACATGAAGAGCGTGACGATGAGGCGGGCGGCTTTGGCGGCGGCCTCGATCCTGATGGCGCTGGCTGCGCCGACGGCGACCGCTATGGCGCGCCAGGCGATCGCAACTCAGGCGGCGAACGAGGCCTCGACGCCGAGGGTGAGCGTCAGCGTCGTGGACGGGGAGCTGTCGCGCCAGGAACGACGCGACCTGCAACTGCTCGAGCGGGCCATGCGCGATGTTCAGGCACGCGGCTTCGCCGGTCTGGACCGACATCTTCCCGAACTTCGGCGCGCGCTCGACGGCGCGCCTGCGGCCTATCCCCAGATGGAACAGCGCGGCAAGGGCGAGTGGATATTGCGCTCCGACGACCTCGGCGAGACCATGGTGCTGGCGACCGTCATCCAGTCGATGGCCGGGGGCGAAGGCCTTTCTTCGGTGACGGTGCGCCGCCAGGCGAACGTCTATCCCCTCATCGCCCTGATCCTGGGCAGCGAAGCGGTGGAACGTCGGCGTTTCGACGAGGCCGTCAAGGTTCTCGACCGCGGCCTGGCCCTGCAGGACGACGACTGGATGCTGCTGAAGGAAAAGGCGTCCGCGCTTCAATCGGGCGGGCGTCACGACGAGGCCCTGGCGGTTCTGGATCAGGCCCTGGCTTCGGATTCACTGCGCATCCTGATGAACGCCGGGCCGCTGCATCGCGGGCGCGGGTTCAGTCTGATCGAGCAGGGGCGCCTCAAGGACGCCCGCGCGGCCTATGACGAGGCGCTGGAGCTTGACCCGGAAGACGACCACGCCAAGCGCCAGCTCGCCTACATCGACGGTCTGGAGGCCGGTCAGCCCCCTGTCGCGGGAAGCGTCATCCTGCCGCCCGCGACCTAGGGGCGGCCTAGCCCCGCACCAGCCGCAGGAACTCTTCCCGCGTGCGGGGGTCTTCGCGGACGGAGCCCAGCAGGCAGCTGGTCGAGAGGCTGGCGCCGGGGACGTCGACGCCGCGCATGGTCATGCAGCTGTGCTCGGCCTCGATGACTACGCCGACGCCCAGCGGACGCAGCACGTCCTGGATGGCGTGGGCGATGTCCGAGGTCATCTTTTCCTGGATTTGCAGACGGCGCGCAAAGCCGCGCACCACGCGGGCCAGCTTGGAGATGCCGACCACGCGATCGGTCGGCAGGTAGCCGACGTGGGCCACGCCGACGACCGGCAGCATGTGGTGTTCGCAGAAGCTGACGAAGCGGATGTTCTTCAGCACCACCAGTTCGTCATAGCCGCCGACCTCCTGGAAGGTCTTCTCCAGATACTCGCGCGGCTCGACCTCATAGCCCTGGAACAGCTCGCGATAGGACTTGGCCACCCGCTTGGGCGTTTCCACCAGACCTTCGCGGTCGGGATTGTCGCCCGCCCACTGAATCAGGGTGCGAACGGCGGCTTCGGCTTCGGCCTGCGAGACGGTGGGTTTGTGCGCGTGGTCAGTCATAGCGTGTCCATATAGCCGGGCGCGGTGATCAATCCAGCCGTCAGATGGCCGTCGCCCGAAAATGGACTGTACGCCTGAGCGGACAGATTGGGTTTCCTAAACGGGCTGTTAACCATCCTGTCGGCATTTTCTGCCGAGTTCCCGGGAGTGGTGATGAACGGCGCGGAAGTTCTGGATGTTGGCCGTGACGCCATCTGGCTGACGATCCAGCTGTGCGCCCCCGTGCTTGTCGTCGGCCTGGTGGTCGGCGTGGTCATCGGCCTGTTTCAGGCCCTAACGCAGATTCAGGAACAGACCCTGATCTATGCGCCCAAGATCATCGCCATCTTCGTCTCCCTGCTGCTGTTCCTGCCGCTGATGGGGGCGCTGCTGGGCGGCTTCATGCGCGAGATCGCCGCCCGCATCGCCGGGATGTAGGTCGCGTGGAATCCTACGCCACTGCCGAACAGATCTGGGCCGGCGGGCTGATCTTCGCGCGGGTCGGCGCCATCCTGATGACCATTCCGGGTATCGGCGAGAGCTATGTGCCGCCGCGCGTGCGTCTGTCGCTGGCCCTGCTGCTGTCGCTGGTCATGTGGCCCCTGGTGGCCGGGACCCTGCCGGCCCTGCCGCCGACGCTCGGCGGCATGGTCGGTTGGATCATCCGCGAGGTGGCGACAGGTCTGGCCATCGGCATGATCCTGCGCAGTTTCATGACGGCCCTGGTGACGGCGGGCGAGATCATTTCGCAGCAGACGACCCTCGGCTTCGCCCAGACGGCCAACCCGCTTCAGGCCTCGCCCGGTTCGACCCTGTCGGCCTTTCTGATGCTGCTGGGGGTGACGCTGATCTTCGCCACCAACACCCACCACCTCTTCATCGCCGGCATCCTCGGCTCCTATGAGGCCATTTCCCCGGCCAAGCCGATGATCACGGCCGACTTCGCCGCCATGGCGGTCAAGACGGTGGGCCAGAGCTTCATGCTGGGGGTCCAGCTGTCGGCGCCGGTCCTGGTCTTCGCCCTGATCTTCAACCTGGCGTCCGGCCTGATCGCGCGGGTCATGCCGGCCTTTCAGGTCTATTTCGCCGCCGCCCCGCTCAGCGTCCTGCTGGGCCTTTCGATCTTCGCGCTGAGCCTCGGCGTGATGGGGACCATCTTCATCGACCGCTATCGCGCCCTGGCGCGGGTGTTCACGGGAGGGAGCCTTGGCTGAAGGTTCCGATCCCGAGTCGAAAACCGAAGAGGCCACCCCGCGAAAGCTTGAGGAGGCCCGAAAGAAGGGTGATGTCGCCAAGTCGCCGGACGTGGCGGCGGCCATGTCCCTGGCGGGGGCGACGGCGGTCCTGCTGATCGGCGGCGGCTATTTCTCGCGCCAGATGGCCGAGGACATGCTGCCCTTTCTGGCCGAGCCCCACGCCATGATCGGCGGCTTGCAGGCCGGCGCCGGGGTCGAGATCGGCATGCGCGCGGTCTGGGCCGTAACGCCGTTTCTGGCGGCGCTGATGCTGGCGGTCATCGTCGGCGGGGTGGGGGGCAACCTGGCCCAGTCGGGCTTCCTGTTCACCGCCGAGAAGATCAAGCCCAAGTGGTCGGCGGTCAGCCCCCTGTCGGGGTTCAAGCGCATCTTCGGCCCGGACGGCATCGTCCAGTTCATCAAGACCTTCCTCAAGCTGGTGGCCATCGGCGCCGTCTGCTGGTGGGTGCTGAAGCCGCACACGCGCGAGCTGGAGAACCTGGCCGCCATGAGCCCGGCCATGATCCTGCCTTTCGCCCGCGATCTGGCGGCGTCGCTGATGATCTCCGCCTTGATCTTCCTGGCCTTCACCGCCGGGGCCGACTTCATCTGGCAGAAGTTCCGCTTCGCCAAGCGGATGCGGATGACCAAGGAAGAGACCAAGGAAGACTACAAGCAGACCGAAGGCGACCCCCATGTGAAGGGCAAGCTGCGCCAGATCCGCATGCAGCGCAGCCGCCAGCGCATGATGCAGGCCGTGCCGAGCGCCACCGTCGTCATCACCAACCCGACCCACTATTCGGTGGCCCTGCGCTATGAGCCGGATCAGGGCGACGCCGCCCCCATCTGCGTCGCCAAGGGCGTGGACGCCGTGGCTTTCCGCATTCGCGAAATGGCGAAAGAGAACGGCGTCCCCGTCGTCGAAAACGTGCCCCTGGCCCGCGCCCTCTATGCGACGGTCGAGGTCGACGAGGTCATCCCGCGCGAACACTTCGAGGCCGCGGCCAAGGTGATCGGCTTCGTCATGCAGGGCCGGAAACGGCGGTGAGGCGCGGGACCGAAGCGCTGCGCCTCTCCCTCCCCTTCATGGGGAGGGTGGCTGACGCGCAGCGTCAGACGGGTGGGGGCGGTCAGGCTAATCAGGCGCCGCATTCCACATCACTACGCCCTCCCCACCCGGTCGCTGCGCGACCACCCTCCCCGAACGGGGAGGGAGAAATGTGCCTCGTTATGGCGCAGACGAGAGCTCCGATATGCTGACCACCACTGATTCGCGCGGGCAGGACGCCATGACGATTTCCCGGCCGAAAGCGGCGGCGACGCGCCGTCCGACCTTTGATCCCCTGCTGGTGGTGATGGCCCTGGGCTTCGCCCTGGCGGTCGCGGCCATGGTCTATCCGGCGTTCCGCGCCAACGCCTTCACGGCGCCGGGCCTGATCCTGATTGTCGCGGCGGGCGGCACGGCCCTGATCTGGCTGTTCGCCTTTGGCCGGGCCGAGGTGCGTCGCGCCCACGGCGATACGGCGGTCGAGATGCTGGACGCCATGGCCGAGCCCGCCGCCCTGGTCTGGCCGTCCGGTCAGGTGCTAGCCTACAACGCCGCCTGGGCCGAGGAGAACGGCGCCGTCACGGCGCTTCCGCGCGGCAAGTCGGCGCAAGCCCTCTACATGGCCTTCGCCCAGGCCCGCGAAGGTCATCAGGGCCGCGCCATCGTCCAGATCGGCGCGCGTGAGATCGAGGTCCTGATCGGTCAGGCGGGGCAGGGGCGTTTCCTGGTCCGCGCCGCGCCCGACGCCGTCCTGCCGGTGCCGCAGGCCGCCCCTGTCGCCGCCCCCGCCAAGGTCAGCGGCGAGGCCCGCGCCATGGCCGCCGGCGCCCCCTTCGGCTCCACCGTCATCGCCGGCGACGACCTGTTCGCGGGCAAGGCCGAGGATTCCAACGCGGCGCTCGCCGTCCTGACCGGCCCCGCCGCCTCGGGCGACGCCGCCTTCGGCCACCTGTTCGACCTGGCCGGCGTGACCGAGGCCAGGATCAAGCTGGCCGCCGGGTCGTCGGGGCCGATCGAGCTGGTGGCCCGCGCCTATCCCGACCGCCATCTGCACCTCTATGTCGCGCCGGAAGGCGACAAGCGCCGCGTCTGGCTGTTCGACGTCTCGTCGCAGAAGTCGATGGAGCTGCAACTGTCGCAGGCCCAGAAGATGCAGGCCGTGGGCCAGCTGGCCGGCGGCGTGGCCCACGACTTCAACAACCTGCTGACCGCCATCCAGATGCAGTTGTCCGAGCTGCTGGAGCGCCATCCCGTAGGCGACCCCTCTTATGACGGCCTGAACCAGATCCGCCAGACCGGCATCCGCGCCGCCGATCTGGTGCGGAAGCTCTTGGCCTTCTCGCGCAAGTCCACGGTGCGGCGCGAGCGGCTGGACCTGGGCGAACTGGTCGGCGAGTTCGCCGTCCTGCTGCGCCGTCTGCTGCGCGAGGACGTGCGTCTGGAAACCGACTACGGCCGCGACATGCCCCTGGTCCTGGCCGACAAGAGCCAGCTGGAAACCGCCGTCATGAACCTGGCGGTCAACGCCCGCGACGCCATGCGCGGCGTGGTCGAGCCGGGTGCGGGCGTGGTGACGATCAAGACCCGCCGCCTGACCGAGGCCCAGGCCCGCGACCTGGGCTGGCGCGAGGCCTCGGGCGAAACCGCCCTGATCGAGGTGTCCGACACCGGCCCCGGCGTGCCGCCCGAACTGCTGGACAAGATCTTCGAGCCCTTCTTCACCACCAAGGCGGTCAACGAAGGCACCGGCATGGGCCTGGCCACCGTCTATGGCATCGTCCAGCAGGCGGGCGGCCATATCAGCGTTTCGAACCTTGAGGGAGCCGGCGCCGCCTTCCGCATCTTCCTGCCCGCCGCCTCGGCCGAGGAGCTAGTCGCCGCCCCGGTGGTCGAGAAGGCGGTCAAGGCCGCCCCGCGCGACCTGTCCGGCGCCGGCCGCATCCTGTTCGTCGAGGACGAGGCGGCCGTGCGCGGCATCGCCGCCCGCCTGCTGCGCCAGCGCGGCTATGAGGTGATCGAGGCCTGCGACGGCGAGGAGGCCCTGATCCTGGCCGAGGAGTGGGCCGGTCAGATCGACATGATGATCTCCGACGTCATCATGCCGGGGCTGGACGGTCCGTCCCTGCTGAGGAAGGCCCGACCCTTCCTCGGCGACGCCCCGGTCATGTTCATCTCGGGCTATGCCGAGAGCGACTTCTCGGACCTGTTGCAAGACGAGACCGGCGTCTCCTTCCTGCCCAAGCCCCTGGACATCAAGACCCTGGCCGAACGCGTGAAACAGGAACTCCACGCGGGCTGATCCTCCTCTTTCCTCCCCATTTCATGGGGAGGGGGACCGCGCAGCGGTGGAGGGGGGCGGCGCGGAGGCTTGCCGATCTGAGCATCCCTCGGACAAGGCGGCTCCGCCCCCTCCGTCACGTCGCTTCGCGCCGCGCCACCTCCCCATGAAATGGGGAGGAAAGGGGGCGGGCCCGCTGGACATCATCAAGACCTTGGCCGTGAAGCAGGATCTCTACGCGGGCTGATGACGCCACGCCGTCATCCCGGGGCTGCGCAGCAGACCCCGGGACCCAGGCAGTGGATTTCAAGCATCGCCCGCACCCGGTTTCAACGCCTGGGTCCCGGCTCTTCGCTTCGCTGCGGCCGGGATGACGGCAGGGGTGGGGCGCGCGAGTCTGCTTTCGGGTCGGTCGTCATGTTCGCAAATCGACCCGTTGCGGACATTGGTGTGCGCTCTCGCTTTCGTCATCCTCCGGCGAGCGCAGCGAGACCGGGGGACCCAGCAGCGCGCGAGCGCGCGAACCTGTTACAGTCTGAGCGTTGGTAGCCTGATAACGTGCCCACCTCCGTTTTCCACCCTTCGCGGACATTCAACGCAGCCGCTTTAGACCCTCAACCCTCTAAAGTAGGTGCAGACGAAGCCCCAGCCTCAAACCCTCACGTCAAAATGGCGCGGTTCGGCGCCGCGGCGCTCGCGGGCGGCGTCGTGCAGGGTGTCGGCCAGGTCGAGCAACTGGTGGCGGCGCAGGCGCGGGATGATCTCCAGCAGTTGCAGTCTCAGGGTCTCGGCTTCGGCGTCGGTCAGGGGGGCGGACCGACGGGGGGAACGAGCAGGCATGGCGATCCTCCTTTCGGAAGGTCACGGGGGGAGGTGTCGGGGCGACCCTTGGGAAACAACTGTTTCGCCCATCCGGTTCCAGAACGGCCTTGTTGCGCGAAAAACTGAACAAACGTCGCCGCAGGGGCTTGGGTATGCAGCGCGCGGCCCTAGATAGGGGCCAGAAGACTCAAAACCGCCGAGAGGAACCTCCCATGGCCTTCGTCCTGCCCCCGCTGCCCTACGCCCACGACGCGCTGGAGCCCGTCATCGACAAGGAGACGATGAGCTTCCACTACGACAAGCACCATCAGACCTATGTCGACAACCTGAACAAGGCCGTGGCCGCTGCGGGCGTCGAAGGCCAGTCGTTCGACGAACTGTTCGCCAAGATGTCGACCCTGCCGGTAGCCGTGCGCAACAACGCCGGCGGCGTGTGGAACCACACCTTCTTCTGGGAAGGCCTGGCCCCCGTCGGCACGGGCGGCGAACCATCGGCTGAGCTGGCCGCCGCCATCGACGCCGACCTGGGCGGCATGGACGCCTTCAAGGAGGCCTTCAACGCCGCCGGCCTGGGCCGCTTCGGTTCCGGCTGGGCCTGGCTGATCGTGCAAGACGGCAAGCTGAAGATCATCTCGACGCCGAACCAGGACAACTCCCTGATGGACTTCGCCGAGGAGAAGGGCGCGCCCCTGCTCGTCGCCGACGTCTGGGAGCACGCCTACTACCTGAAGTACCAGAACCGCCGCGCCGAGTTCCTGGCCGCCTTCTGGTCCATCGTGAACTGGAACAAGGTCAACGAACTCTTCGCCGCCGCCAAGGGCTGAAACGCCCGGCTATCGGCCTGATCCTGCGGCCGCCGTCCCTGACCGGGGCGGCGGCCGTTTCTTTTGGCGGCGCCGGTTGCGGGCGGTGCGGGGCGTCCCATCTCAAGTCCTGCTGCAACGCTTTGCTTGAGGGCCTCCATGATCCGTTCCGCCTCCCTGATCACCCTGGCCGCCCTCGCGGCCGCTCTGACGGCCTGTTCGCCGCCGGCCGACAAGACCCCGGCCGCCGACGCCTCGGCTGCGGCCACGACCGTCGCCGCCAGCCCCGACGTGCATCCCTTCACCATCGGCGCCCTGCAAGCCTACGCCCTGCGCGACGGACGGCTGACGGTTCCGAACGACAACAAGACCCTGGGCCTCGGCCGAACCCAGGCCGAGGTTTCCGCCGTCCTGACCGCCGCCGGCCTGTCGGCGGACAAGATCGACCTCGACATCCAGCCGCTGCTGGTCCGCGACGGCGAGCGGGTCGTGCTGTTCGACACCGGCGCCGGCGGCCAGATGGGCACGGAGGGCAAGTTGCTCGCCTCGCTGCGCGCGGCGGGCGTCGAACCGGCCCAAATCACCGACATCCTGATCTCGCACGGTCACGGCGACCACGTCGGCGGGCTGCTGGATGCGTCAGGCGCCTTGGTCTTCCCCAACGCCGCCATCCGCATGACGGCGGCCGAATGGGCGGCCTTGAAGGCCAACAAGGACATGGCCGCCCTGGTCGCAGGGATCACGCCCAAGGTGCAGACCTTCCAGCCGGGCGCTCAGGTCCTTCCGAACATCCTGGCCGTCGCCGTGAACGGCCATACGCCGGGCCACACCGCCTATGAGATCACCTCCGGCGACCAGAGCCTGCTCTATATCGGCGACACGGCGCACCACTCAGTGATCTCGGTGCAGCAGCCCGACTGGACCATCGCCTTCGACGGCGACGCCCCGACCGCCCAGGCCAGCCGCAAGGTCTTGCTGCAAGGCGCCGCCGAGCGGAACACGCGAATCTACGCCGTCCACTTCCCCTGGCCGGGTCTGGGCCGCGTGACCAAACAGGGCGAGACCCTGGTCTGGACCCCCGAGTCCTGAGCCCGACGTTGACTCAGGGAGGGCGGGCCTTCATAAGCCCGCTCTTCTCGCATCGGGTTCCGGCCCGAGGCGCAGATTGACTACGGACGATGCGTGGACCGCCGTTGAGATCGCCGCTCCAATCGGGGAGGGGCCGGGCCGCATCAGCATGAAG
>Ga0265296_1001305_pt1 | contig 29275 bp, 25 predicted proteins | sample MunlanPumphouse1_FD_189073 | JGI IMG/M metagenome (GOLD analysis project Ga0265296, IMG submission 189073) | Groundwater microbial communities from a municipal landfill in Southern Ontario, Canada - Pumphouse #1 | ecosystem: Environmental > Aquatic > Deep subsurface > Groundwater | place... | reverse complement strand
ATGGCTTTGGGAAATATAAACTTGGCATTGGCTGCTTTAAATGAAAATCAAGCAGGAGTTTGTAATTTTGCAGAATGCGCAGCTGATGTGGTAAATAAAGCCCCTGACCTTACCGCTGAAGTGCAAACTGGCGTTACCCAGCCCATCACCATTTCTGGCCATCCTGCTGTTTGCCAAACAGGCGAAGCAAAAGGCGACCCTTGCCCTGATATTTCTGAATTAGCAGGTAAGATTGGCCAGCAAAAAGCAGCTATTGATGGCTATAGAAAACAAATAAAAGAAATTTTTGAAATTGCCACTATTCCAATACCTGATGATTTAAAAATGGAAAGCGATAAAAGCGATACAAGCCAGCTTTTTGCTACAAGAAAAGGGACATTGGCGGATTTAATTGTCCGCCAAGCCAACTACACCGAGGCGTGGCTAACGCCAGCCAATGAAACTGGCTGGCAAACTTCTTGCGCTTTAACCCAAGCCGACCAAGCCAGAGTGGCAAGAGGCGAAATGGGCGATGTGGCGCCGATGAGATGCCGCGACGCATTAGAAAAGGGCTGGTATTGGCCAAAAGCCTCCTCGCCCTTATGCTTAGGTGTTTGCAAAGACGGCGGGACAGAGCCCTGTATAAAATGTTTGTCAAATGACCCAGGCCCTTCGGGTTCAACTTTAGCAAAAGTTAATTACCGCATATATGGAACTTGTAAAAACGAATGCAAAGACGAGCTAACCTCAAGCTGTGAAGCATGTATTTGTAAAAAACAAGAAGATGGCTCAGCAATGACTTATGAGGAGTGTGTTGATTTTTTGTGCGGGGATAGAGAAAATTATGTTTGCTGCCATCAAAAGCCTTTGGAAATTCAATATTATATTGCTGATGACAGCGATTTTGAAACAGCCGGATATGTTAGCTTGGGAGCAAGAACTATCAGCAATGTTCATATAACAGCCTATGCCCCTCCAGAATTTTATATTGGAAAAATTACTAAAAGCGGGAAAAAGGTTGGCTATGGTGATATAGCTGTAAATAGGGCTGATATGCCACTTGGCGCTTGGGTAAAAATTACTAACTTGGCTAATCAAAACGGAAGCCCTTCCAATTTTTTAATTAATGGCCAATCATTTATTGGGCAGAATGTTTATTTTTGCGCTTCGGATATTGGGGGTGGAATTGCAGAAAGAGAAATGGATTTATGGTTGCCTAGCCATGCTGTTGCGGATGATTTCGGCAGCAAAACTGCTACTATCCAGTGGTTTTACAACCCAGCTGAACCTTGCTACAAAAGCGATAGAGAAACTACCTATGACTCAGTAAGCGCCCTTAGCATCAACCCGTCTAATCTTACTATATCTGAAAGCGTTTATGGCTTTGAAGCAGCTAGTGGGCTTAACTTCCAAAAAGGCGTTAGCAGCCAATATAATAAAGCAAGCGCGAGGCTCAAAGACTTGCTTACTTATTTGTCTGGCCTAACCATAGACGAACAAGCAGTGCCTTCAAATACATGGAGTATAGGCGCTATTACTGATAAATTTGTTGGAACTGATCCCACCAGGATAGCGAATTGCGCTAATCCTTCAACAAATGGGCAATATGCTTGCTCGCACACCGAAAATTCCTGCCATTATGGAGGGAGAAACAAGGTTGGCGAATCGTATGCATTTGATATGTCGGTTAAATACCCGGCAAATAATACAGCAAGTATAGTGGCGCAAGCTGCTTGTTCTTGGGGCAGAACTAATGGCGTTCAGGTAACAGCGGTTTTAGAAAAAGAACCAACCACCCATTATCACATCAGTGTTGATAACGCAGTAGCGGGTTGTGATAGCGATGGGGCAAGAACAGACAATATTTGTAACTTCCGTTAAAAATATTCGCAATTTTTGTTAAAATTTAAAATTATTATGAAAACAAATTTTAGAAAAGCATTTTTAAAGGTTGTAATTATTACTGCTTTTTTTGCGATAGTTTTTGCTCCAGCACTTGCTTTAGCTGAAATAAAGCTTGAATTAAACTATCCCAGCTTGCCAGGGATAAGTGACTTAACTGAAAGCACAAAAAGCTTGCCAATGGCTTTAAGATATTATGTGCAGCTGGGGGTTATTATAGCTATTTTGGTTTGCATTGTTTCTTTGGTTTGGGCTGGCGTTTCTTATATCAGCTCAAGTGGCCAGCCCGGAGCAATGAAGCAAGCCAGAGAAAGAATTTTTAATACTTTTATTGGGCTGGCAATTTTAATTGGCTCTTTTATTATTTTGAAAACCATTAGCCCCCAGATGTCGCTTTTGTCTATTGTAAAGCCATCTATTCCAACAGGCGGGATAGTGTTGCTATCTAAAAACGGCTACACAAATTTTAATGGGAATAATCTTGGCGATTTAATAGAGTCAGGAGATATCAAGCCGATAGGCGGCGACATAGCAAAACTTTCAGAAGAGCTGGGGGGGCCACTTAAAGAGATTATTTATACTGATGCTTCGGGAAACCCTGAACCTAAAGAACGGAACTATCCAAACTTTCGTTTATACGCTATTGGTTTTTGGGGAGAAGTGTCAACGTTTTATGAAGTAACGCTTTTTAGCGATGAAAATTTTAGCGAGGCCTTTTTAGCGCAAAGAATTAATAAGGGAGATAGGCCCATAAAGTTTACATATTATGATGGTAGTATCAAGGCTGATGGCAGCAAAGCCACACTATCTGATAAAGACGACTATTTTCAAGGCAAAGAAGTAGGGCTAACAGATAAAATGAAAATTTTTGTAATTAATGGCCATACATTTACCGGAGATGGCACAGAAGGTGGTAGCAGAAATCAGGCAATGGGTGGAAGCCCAGCAACAGACTTTCCGCCACAGTCAATACGAATAGAAGATATTAGGCCGGGTCCTTCTATTAAAAAAGCAGATGGCAGCAAAACCATTATTTCTGGCAGCAATCCAAATACGGTTGACGAAGGGGCAGTGGCGGTAAATATGACAAATAAAGTAATAATTAATGGACAAGAAATAACGGCTGACCCTCTTTATATTGCTTCTGACGACACTAACTATGAGGGGAATAAAGCAATATATTTTCAATATAGGACAGCTGCACAACTTCAAAATGTGATACCAAAACTTTATTTTAGCAGTGATTTTTTCCCGAACCAAAATGCAAAAATTGATTTTACTAATGAGGCTAATTATAACGCATTAGAAACAGCTAATATTATTACAGAGGTGGCGAAAAAGCCCGTGGATTCTAATGACGCGAACAAGGGGCAATACTTAGAAAGTTTTAAATTTGGGTATTATGAAGGCATGGATGTCAACCAATTTATTATTACTTATGGGAAAAAAGACGTAGGAAAAGGGGTGGATATAAAATTCGGCAGGAGTGCTGATAGTGAATTTCCATACGATGGTATATATGGAGCGATTAATAGCGCAGAAACAGGCAAGCCTTCTCCGGAAAAAAGTAGGTACTTAGGTGAAATAAGTAACACAAATGATGCTTGCCGAGAGGTGACGATTTGTAAAAGAAACGCACATTGTTTAAGATTTGTCCCAGCTGGGACGAAAGTTTATACCCCAACCGAATATGTTCATTTTTTACCAATGCCTTTTTTTAGGCCAATTAATTTGCCAGAAGATATAACGAGTTGGGGTATCAATAGCAAGGGTACAGCCGTATCATTTAATGATAACTTTAATGATGGTCTCGGTGACGGGGTTATAGAAGTTCAAATGAAGGGAAAATGTTTAGTGGTTTTATTTGAAAAACGGATTAATTTTGCTGAAAAAAACAATCAAACTTTTAAAGAGTTTGCAACAGCGGGCGGGGTTTACAAAGGATCTGAATTTACTGGAGAGAAGTCTATTATTATACCGCCAAGCCAAACACCAGTAAGCCTTCAATCAACTAAAGCAATGCAGTGCACAACTGGTGGTAATAGATTTACTTTTTGGAACCAAGGGAAAGATCCTTGCGCATCATCAATTGTGGTTTTTCCGATAAAATAATTTTATAACTTAAAACCTCCCGCCTAAGGCGGGAGGTTTTAAATTTTCTTGAGGTAGCTTTATTCAATGTTTTCCCGGTAAGTATCGGGCATAGGTATTGTTGAGGGAGATTTTGGGCTTCGAGGCACTACTGGTTTTTTTGCTTGAGGTTGCTGATTATACATTAAAGGACTACTTGCTATAACTTTTCCGCTGGGCACAAAAGTGATTTCTTTATAAAAATCGTAAAGAAAGGTTTTAACTGGAAACATAATCAGTCGGTTGATATCGCGGGCTACGCTGGTTGCCTGCTCTGGAGTTAAGCCCGCTTCCTCTATAAATGTTTGAGCTAAGTCCTCTGGGTGCAAAAGCCCCATTAAAGAGTCCCCCACAATTCCTGCCACTTTGCCCATTTGCTCTTTACTAACAGCGTTTCTTTCGCACGTTTCCCTAATAGTATCAGCTGATTCTTCGCCGAAAACAGCTTGTTTTAACTCTGATGGCAAAGTTTCAAAAATTTTCCAAAGTTGGTCTTTTGTGTATTGAGTTCTTGGCATAAGTTTATTTTAATTATTTTATTATATAAGCTTATTATATCAAACCCCAAAGTGCTTGACAAATTTTTGTGGCTTGCTATACTGTAACCAGTAGATTGAATATTACTCCTTTGTTATGCGTTGTGCTCCAGAAATTTTTTCTGGAAGAACGAAACAAAGGAGATTAAATACATTTCCAGCAACATTTGTGTGCGGTTTCGAGAATTTTTCTAAATTCTCTGTGCGGAACCGGCACTATGTTACTGGCAAATTTTGATAACTCTTCCAATTATTTTGGAAGAGTTTCGCTTTTTGGAGGGGTAAAAAGGGTGGTAAAAAGCTGTACAAAAAGCTTGACACGCGGTAGTGTAATGTGGTATAATATATATAGTTAAGCGACACTATTGCTTAAAAGATGTTTAAAAACATTGGTTTTTAAAAGCCATTTTGAAAGGAAATGAAAATGATTTGGATTATATTGATTATGTTGGGGTTGATAATTTCTTTAATTCTAACCTCTGTTTCCGCAGGTTTCTGGGTATCAGTTGCCCTTTTCATTGTTTTTCTTATCGCTTGGGTAGCTATAGGTTTCTATAAGACCCAAGAAGACGAAAGAACCGTAATGGAGCGTAACGGCGCCCATTATGAAAATTCTGAACCTGGTCTTCACTGGAGAATGCCAAGAAGAGATCAGATTAGGGCAAGGGCATACACTTGCGTATTTACCCTAAATCTGGTAACACCGGAAAGGAAAATTAATGGACAATCTGTTAAGGGAGCCAAAGCGTTCGTGAGAATCATCCGTCCATATGACCAAGAATATATGGACGATGAAGGATTCGAAGCTAATCCAGTTTACCGCTCAGTTTATTGCGTGTCAAATTGGGAAAAGGGCGTTATCGCGCTTTTAAGCGACGCCCTCGAGCAAGGCCAGTTCCAGTCAGTGGAGTTGGCGAACGGAAGACCAACTCCAATAGCTGTTGTTTCTCCGGAGGCATCAGAGATAATGAGGCGTTGGGGTTTAACCGGGGACATAACGGTTGACCTACAACCAAAATAAAGAGTAAAAGTAAAAGAGACAAGCTATGCTTGTCTCTTTTAAATTATTTTTATTTTTGTCGGTTATCATCTCCGGTTCCGGGTCTTCGCCCTTCTTTTTGAGTTTGTCGGTTATCATCTCCGGTTCCAGGAGTTCTTTCTCCTTCTTTTGGTTGAGATTGCGCCACAGAAGGTGCTTTAGCTGGCTTTATTTGTTTCTGCGCGTCGCTTATTTTTTTCTCTATAGCTGGCTTGTCTTCATCCTCTATTTTTTTTATTTTTGCTTCAAGAGTTTGGTAGTCCTTGTAATGTTCTACATGTTCATGCCCAGCTGGTCCTCCTTTCATTGTGTTTATTTGCTCTCTTATTGTGGCAATCTGTGCATCTTTTTCTAATAGTTCTTCTGAGAGGTCTTTTATCAATTTTTCTGTTTTTAATGGTTTGTTTATGCCAAGATTTCTTGCAGCAGAACTATCAAGCCAAGTTTCTAATCTGGGATTATTACTATAGTCAGCAAGTTCCGCACCTTCCGTAAAAGCTTTAATAAATTTTCGGCCAAAAAGTTCTGCTCCTTTTGATATATGGGCGCCAGTCCAAAATTCGTGACCCCTTCCAGCTTTTCCAGTGTCTTTATCTACACCAGCATATCTCATAACAGCGTCTTCATCCATATATTCCATTTTTGCCGTTTTCATTTTAGCAAGAAGCTTTCCTTCTAAATCGCCGTACTCTTCCTTATCATCTTTACTAAACGATAATCCTGCCGCTGCTTTTTGGGATTCTGTTAGCTTGTCTCCAAGCTTATTAACCGCTTCTACAGTTGCCTTGGGGTCTAAAAACCTCAAGGACTTTGCCATGAGAGCAGCGTTTCCCTTCATAACGTTTGCCAAAAATTCTGCTAATTTTTCGCCTTTTGGCACATTTTTCATATCATTAATATCACCATCTTCTTGAGCTGCCTGATATATCAAAGCTTTTTTTCTTGACGACACTGTTTGCGCAATTAAAGCGTCTTTATACAAAGCAGACTTGCCTGCAATTTTCTTTTTGAATTTTTCATCCTCTCTAATTTGTAGTTCTGTACCTTCAGCCAAAACGCGACCAAATAAAGGACCGCCGTATGCAGCCGCAATAATACCCCTAATCGCCTTATGAGGTCCCTTGTTCCAATTCTTTTTTTCATCGGGCGTACCTCCACCAGAAACATATCTTGCAAGAAAGCCAGCAGTAACTCCAAGAGGAGAGGATTTTTTCGACCCAGGGAGACCCGTTCCCTTTTCAGCAAGCCTTGCTCCATAATTTCGCAGTTTTTGTTGGGTGGCAAGGCCTGCTCTTTTTCCAGCGGAGCCTATTTGTTTTCCAGTAAACTTAGCGGCATTTATTGCCATATTTCCACCCGACGCAGAAGTTTTCATTACTTGAATAAACGCAAAGTTCATGAAAATAATAACAATTATAAACGGCGCTAATGGTACAAAGGCACTTTGTCCTTCATCCAAGATGGCGCCAGAGTTATTTGTAAGCCCGCCTTTTTGAAAAGCGTTTAAAAGAAAGGCGCTTAAATACAAAGCAAACCCAGCCAAAACGCCAATTAATGACCAATTCAAAAACTGGCTCCACCATTTGTTGAAAGTGCTTCTTGTGGCATCAAAAATCCAGCAGAAAAAAGCAATAGGGGATACTATAACTAAAATCCAAATAGCAACATTTCTTGCTAAAAATAAAAAGCTGAAAACAAATAGAATAATTACAGTTATTGTATTCACGGCTAAAGCTAACAAAATTTTTATTACCCCGATGGTAGTAAATATGCCTTTAAAAATCTCTTGAAGCTTGTCGGGCGCTGTTAAGCCTCCATAAAGGGTTGCAAATTGATTAAAATTTGAGCCAACTTCTTTTGTAAAAAAGGTCATTAAAATATTGGAGGCATCAACAATAACTCCGCAAATAACCGGAGTAAAGTTTATCAGCAAAGCTGCCACTATAAACCTGCCAAATGTTTTTTTAGTTTGAAATCCCCCAATATTTAAAGCTGTTGCTAGGCCAATATAAGCAAGCCCAATTACAAAACCCATATTGGTTAAATCCCGCAGAAGCGTCCAGCCAACATTAATTATAGGGTTGGTGGCTGGGTTTGTTAAAGAATATGTAAAGGGGTTGTTTAAAGTCCATTCCAGAATTCCAGATACTACGATCAATGCTCCCCAACTCATAACTAAAAATAAATGTAGGATAAGCGATACTGTAGATGTTACACCAGGAACGAAAGTCCCAATTAATTTAAATATAATTGAACCAAAACCAGCTTGGGCTGGTTGCATTACTGGTATGGACAGGAAGAATAAAGCCAGCAAAGACGAGAATAAAAAGAAATGTTTTTTGGAAATTTTTTTAAACATTAAATTGTTATTTATTATACCAAATAAAAAACAAAACAAGAAAAGCAAATATTAGCTAGCCTGTGGATATTGTTTGGCTAAAATTTTCCATTGTTCCAAAGACAATGACTCTGCTCTTTGGCTTGGGTTGATGTTGTTTTGTAAAAGCCACTGGCTTATTTTTTCCTTTGAAATCTGGGAAGGGCAGCCCTTCCCTAAATCTGGGAAGGGCAGCCCTTCCCTTTGCTGGTAAAAGTTGTTGAGCAAGGTTTTGCGTGGGTGGGAGAAGCCAATGTTGACGATGTCAGTAAGGGTTGTAGATATCCGATTTTGGGGCTCCCTAAAAATCGGATATCGACAACATGGAATAAGCTGCAAAATAGCAGAGTCAACTTTTGGTTTTGGCCAAAAAGCAGTCGGGGGAACAAAATCAATTATTTTTGGCGTGGAATAAAGCTGGCAAAAAATTGCCAATTTGTTCATATGAGGAGGGTTAGCGATAATTCTTTGAGCCACTTCTTTTTGCACCATAACCACGATTTGCTGGGGTGGGTTTTCGCTTTCCAAGAATTTCATTATAACAGCAGTGGCAATATTATACGGAAGATTTGAAATTAGTTTATAGTTAGTAGTTAGTAGTTCATAGTTTAGCGCGTCTTCATTTATTACTTCAACATTAAAAATGCCTTTTTGAGCAATGGTTTGTTTTAGAATTTCTGCCATTTTCCTGTCTTTTTCAATGGCAATCACCTTGCTGGCTTTTTTAGCTAACTCAAAAGTTAAAACTCCAAGACCTGGCCCAATTTCTAAAATAGTGCCTTGCGGTGTTATTTCTGCTGTTTTAATAATTTTATTTAAAACGCTTTGTGAAACCAAAAAGTTTTGGCCGAATTTTTTTAAAACAGAAATGTTGTTTTCTCTTAAAAGTTTTTTTATTTCTTGAATATCTAGCATAAAATTAGAGCCAAGGCGGGGGCTTGACTGTCTATTTCTTGAATATTGAGCATAAATATGGCATAATTGTAGCATAAAAGCGATATATTCCTAAACGCATAAAATTTATAAAGTACAAACCCGAGAGATTAATTAAATCTCCATTTTTGTATTGTGTTTTGTTCGGTTTTTTAGTTGCTGGATTGGCAACTTTTTTTATTGGTAAAAATAACAATGGATTAGCTGAAGAAAAAAATGTTATAGACGATGCCCCTTATTTTTTTTCTTCCGCTGCTCCAAGAGCAGGCGCTATTGATTTAAATATTGTAGGGGGTTCGGTTTTACAGCCCCAAAGCCCGCCGTTCTTGGTTTCAGCAAGGGCATTAGCTGATTTAATTGGCACATCCGAAGGCAAGCGAGAAATTGAGGAATATGTGGTTACAGAAGGAGATACAGTTGCTTCTTTGGCGGAAAAATTTGGCATTACCACTGCAACAATCACAGAAGCAAACAGCTTATCGTCAAAATCGGTTTTAAAACCAGGCCAAAAGCTTATTATTTTACCGGTTTCCGGGCTTATCCATTTTGTAAAAAGCGGAGAAACATTAAATGGGCTTGCCATTATTTATAAAGCTAATGCGCAAGATATAATTGAATCAAACGATATTGGAAGCGACGGGGCAGCTATATTTGCTGGTGATATTTTAGTTATTCCGGGCGGGGTAAAGCCAAAAGCTGTTAATGTAAAAAGTTATCCACAGGTGGTTGTTTCAAAAAGTTATTTTATGGTGCCTATTGCCAACGCAAGAAAAACACAGGGTTTGCATTGGTTTAATGCGGTTGACCTTAGCAACGGCGGTTGCGGAGGCCCAGTGGTTTCAGCGGCTGGGGGCACAGTACAAAAGCTGGGAACAGGGTCTGTGTCTGGCAATTATATAAACATCATTCACAGCAATGGGGCTGTAACATATTATGGGCACTTATCAAAGTTTGCGGTGGTGGCTGGCCAAAAAGTGAACCAAGGCCAGATTATTGGATATATCGGCCACACTGGACTAACTGTCCCTGCAGGGGAGGCTGGGTGCCATGTTCACTTTGATGTTCGGTTTGCTGCCAACCCTTTTAGATAAGGCGGTAGCTGATTGCTTCTGAAATATTATTTGCCTCAATGTTTTCTTTCCCGTCTAAGTCAGCAATGGTTCTTGCTGTTTTTAAAATTTTATGAAATCCTCTGGCTGATAATTTTCCAGAGTCAACAAACCTTCGCAGTAGAGTGTGCGAATCATTGTCAATTTGGCAGTGTTTTTTTATTTGCTCAACATTCATTTCAGCGTTTGTTGAAATTTTATCGTTTATAAAGCGATTATTTTGGATTGCTCTGGCTTTTGTAATTTTTGCCTTTATATCTTCGCCAGCGTTTTGCGGAATTTCTTGATTAATGAGCTCTTCGTATTTTAAGCCAGGCACGTGGCAGAAAATATCAAACCTATCAATTAAAGGCCCGGTTAATTTTCGCTTGTAAGAAGCAACTTGGCTTTGGTTGCAAGTGCATTCCTTTTCTGGGCTTCCGTGGTTTCCACAAGGGCAAGGGTTAGCAGCCGCTACCAATGAAAATCTGGCTGGAAAGCAAAAGCTTTGCTTTGTCCGCTGCACCATTATTTCGCCTTGCTCTAAGGGCTGGCGTAAACTTTCTAAAACATCTCGGTGAAATTCTGGAAATTCATCTAAAAATAAAATGCCTTTGTGCGCTAAAGTTATTTCTCCCGGCCTTAACGGATTGCCCCCGCCAATTAAAGCAGGCTCTGAAATTGAGTGATGAGGGCTTCTAAATGGCCTGTGGAATAAAATTGGGTTTTCTTCAGATAAAAGCCCGGCTGAACTGTAAATTTTACTTAATTCTAAGGCCTCTTCTTTTGAAAGTGCTGGCATTATTGAAATTGCGGCTTTTGCCAATAAAGTTTTTCCAGTGCCGGGCGGGCCTTGCAACAGCAAGTTATGCCCGCCCGCCACGGCAATTTCCATGCCTCGTTTAGCATGAGCTTGGCCTTTTATCCAATGCCACTGGATTTCAAAACTATCGCTTGTTTTAAATTCATCTAAGCTTGATTGAAAGGGAGTTATGGCAAGCCGGCCTTCAAGATAAGCAAGCGCTTGCTGAAGGCTTTCAACTGGAATAATTTTTATTTCGTTTTGAGGGCTTAACAAATTGGCAACCGAAGCTTCTTTGGCGTTTTGAGTTGGCAAAATAACTTCCTCGAAGCCGTTTTCTTTAGCTAATAAAGCAAAAGAAAAAGCCCCTTTTATGGGCTTTAGCTCCGCGTTTAATGCTAGCTCGCCAAGAATCAATTTTTTATTGGGAATAAATTTTGTTTGCTCGGTTGCTAATAAATAAGCTAAAGCAATTGATAAATCAAAATGGCTGCCTTCTTTTTTTAAATCCGCTGGGGATAAATTAACAACTACTTTTTTTGTTTGAGAGTTGGGAGAAGAAAGCCCGATATTTTTTATGGCCGAGGCCACTCTTTCTTTGGCTTCCGCAATTGACTTATCAGCTAAGCCCACAATACTAAAGCTTCGTAAGCCCTGGTTAACCGAAACTTCCACTTCAATAAGAGTTGAGGCTATTCCCCGTAAAGCAGCTGAAAAAGTTTTAGCAAACATAAAATATAAAAATTAAGATTCCGCTGGCGGGTTTGTTGGGTTTTCGGCTTCAATTTCCCCTTCAGCATCCGCAGTTTGTTCTTCTGGGACTTCTTTATTTTTAAGCTGGCTTACGCTACGGACATCAATTTTCCAGCCGGTTAGCTTAGCAGCCAAGCGGACATTTTGCCCTTCTTTGCCAATTGCCAATGAAAGCTGGTCATCTGGAATAATAGCCTGGGCTTTGTTTCTTGGCAAAATTTTAACTTCCAATACTTTGGCTGGGGACAGGGCATTGGCAATAAATTTTTCTGGAGTTTCGCCCCAAATAATAACATCAATTTTTTCTCCGCCAAGCTCGTTGGTAACAGCAATAATTCTGGTTCCTCTTTGCCCCACTAAAGAGCCGATTGGGTCAATGCCATCTTCCAATGCTTCAACAGCCACTTTTGACCTAAACCCAGCTTCCCTGGCAATAGCCCTTATAACCACTTGATTTGCGCCGATTTCTGGCACTTCAAGTTCAAAAAGCTTGGAAATAAGCTTGGGGTAAATTCGGGATAAAACAATCTGGGCGCCTTTTGGCGTGTTTTCTGTTTTTAAAACAAAAAGCTTCATTCGTTGGCCGGGCTTGTAATATTCATTTGGAGTTTGCTCTTTTTTGGGCAAGATGCCAGAAGTTCGGCCAATGTCAAAAAATACAGCCATTGGTTCAACCCGCTGTACAATGCCAGAAACCACCTCGCCTTCCTTGTCTTTAAATTCTTTAAAGGTTTCTTCTTTTTCAATTTCTTTAATTTTTTGCAAAATAACTTGCTTGGCGGTTTGGGCGGCAATTCGGCCAAAATCTGCTTTGGCTTCTAATGGCAAGCTGATTTCATCGCCCACTTTGGCATCTTTTTCGATTTCTTTGGCTTGGTCTAACATAATGTGGCGCTCGGAATTAAATCTTACTTTTCCTTCTTCGGTTTCATAGTCCTTGTCCCCCATGCCTTCTAGGAAGGAGGAATCGCCAGTTTCTTTTTTTTGTTTTATTTCTTCAATCTCTTCTTCTGATAAAATAATTGACTCATCAACCACTTCTTTTTCCTGCCAAAAGTCAAGACGGCCGGATTTTAAATCCAGCCTGGCTTTTATCTTCTGTTTTTTTTTGCCGTACTCTTTTTTATAAGCGCTGGCAATGGCTTCGGTAATAACATCTACTATTTTATTTTCAGGGATACCCCGTTCTTCGGCAATTTCTACAATTGCTGAAGCTAAATTTTTTAAATCTAACATAAAATTAATTTTAACTAAATTTTATAAAAACAGGCCAGTTCTCTCGAACGACCATTGTTTAAATATTAGCAAACAAGAAATAGAAAGTCAAATTCAATTTTACCCTGTAGAGAATTTTGACCTTATCTTTGCTGTTTTGTGAAACAGCAGTTAAAATTCTTCTACGGGGAATCCCCAATCGCATTTTCAGTGTGGCGGACAACATAATCATCAAGGGTGTTAAATTCAATGGCCACAATATCAATTTGTTGGTCAACATCCAATGGCAGTTTTTTGGCGGATAAATAAATTTGAGCCATTTTTTGCAATTGCTTGGCTTTGTGAAAGGTTATTTCGTCTTCTGGCAAGAATTCTGACTTTGCGAAGGGCCTGCCCTGAGGGAGCGGAGCGACTCGAAGGGTTTTTACTTCCACAAAAACAATTATTTTATTTTTACTGGCCACAATATCTAATTCGCCCCACTTTGTTTTAAAATTGCGGGCTAAAATCTTATAACCCTTTTTCTTTAAATAATTTAAGGCAATGTCCTCTCCAATCGCCCCAATTTTCTGGCTTTGGTTTTGCATTTAAATTTTATTTAGTACTTCTTTTAGCTTTTCTATTAAGTCGTTTGGGTTTGAATATTCTATAAACGTATTGGAAACGGCCTTTAAACCAGAAGATGGCCTTGTGCCTGATTTATAAACACAAACCACAGGGCAGGAAAAAGTATCGGCCCAGCCAATTTCAATACCCAAGCTTGTCCCAGAAAAAGAAACTTCAGCAATCATTAAGTCGCAGGTTTGCAAAAAATTTTTTGAATTAAAAAGTTCCTCACTTTTTTCATGAGGCAAAACTATTTCGTGGTTTTTATTGAAAGAGCTTTGCCTTATGGGCTCGTAAAGCTCTTTTTTAAAATCAAAATCCTTTGAATGGCCAATATATATTTTCATTTTGGACCTAGTGAGAATCGAACTCACGTTTCCGCAATGTCCCGACAATTTTGGTGGACCTAGGCAGAATCGAACTGCCATTACTGCAATGCGAATGCAATGTACTACCGTTATACTATAGGCCCAGACCCACCAAAATTGTCGAGGATCCTCGATTTTATTAAATTTTCAATAGGTTCCCTCTTTTTTAAAGATTTTAAATATAATTCTTTTTTACGTGCTAATGATAAATTGCTAAAACATTCTTGATAAACTATTTTCCACGGAGCGTATCTTTTTGTCGATTTAACCATGCTTCGATTATGTAGTATAACTCTTTTTGTTACATTACCGCTACTACCGATGTAAAAAGAATTATTTTTGTTTGATTTAAGTATGTAAACATAATAATTCATATTGAAAATTTATAAAATCGGGACGAATGCGGTATATTACCACTATACTACAAGCCCGTTAGAGTAACTTAACGAGTTAAATGAGTTTAGTTATTCTTACGTCCGCCGTAGCTCGAAGCGACAGCGAAGATGCGTAGGCGGACTACTCCCTTTTATTTTCTATCTTCCACTAATTTTAGAACAACCAATAAAGCCAAAAAGCCAGCCGATAAAGCGCCGGAAGTTAACACTAATTTGCCAGCCATGGAATTATCTTGAATAGTAAAAACTCCCCAAAAATTTAAAATCAACATCCCAGTGAAAAAGATACCGAAAGCAACGCATAAAACAGCGATAATTCTTTTAATTTTCATATTTAAATTAAATTTTTCCATCAGCGACCTTTTGCCTTATATTATCAACAAAATTCTTGAAAAACCAGAGATTGTGATAGGTTAAAAGCCGTTGACCCGTTGTTTCCCCTGCCCTAAAAAGATGGCATAAATAGGCTCTGGTATAATTTTTACAAGTGGGGCATTGGCATTTCACGTCGAGCGGTTTTTTATCTTGGGAAAAAATTGTTTTGCCTATATCTATATTCCCCAAAGAAGTGATAGCCACATTATGCCTGGCCATTCTTGTTGGGTAGACGCAATCAAACAAGTCCACACCAGCTTTTATAGCTGGAATTAAATCATCTAAATGGCCAATGCCCAATAAATGGTGGGGTTTTTCTTGGGGCAGTAATGGTATTACCCAAGAAAGAGCTTTGATTAAATTAGTTTTTGAATCCCCATACGAGGACCCAAAACTTCCTCCAATTCCGAATCCGCCAAAATCCATTTCACCAATAAACTTAGCGCTTCGCTTTCTTAGTTTTTCATACTTTCCACCCTGAACTATACCGAAAATCCCCTGCCCCGTTATTTGTGATTTGTTTTTTGTTATTTGTGCGGTGCGTAAGCAACGCCCTGCCCAGCGGTGTGTTCTTTCCGTTGCCTCTTTAGTTTTTTCAAGATTATCAAGAGGCGAAGATGGCTGGTCAAAAGCGAAAATAATATCAGCGCCTAAATCCTGTTGGATTTTCATTGAGCTTTCCGGGCTTAAAAATTGTTTTGAACCGTCTAAATGCGATTTAAAATAAACCCCCTCCTCTGCAATTTTTACAAACGTGTCAAAAGTTTGCCGATCGGCAAGGTTGAGGGCGTTTTTTGGCTTAAATTTTGATTTAGCAGGGATTTTTGAGGTTTTGTGGTTTATGCCAGCCCCTAAACTAAACACTTGAAATCCGCCGCTGTCGGTGGCAATAACGCCTTGCCAATTCGTAAACTTATGCAACCCGCCCATTTTTTTAATTACTTTTTCTCCTGGCTGCAAGTGCAAATGATAAGTATTGGCTAAAATTCCCTCAAATCCAATTTCTTTTATATCCTGGCTGGTTAAAGTTTTAATAACCGCTTTAGTTGCCACAGGAAAAAAAGCCGGGGTGTGCAATTCCCCGTTGGCCGTCTTTATCACCCCCAACCGCGCCCGTGACCTTCTTGATTTTTTAGTAACCTCAAATTTCATTTTTCAAATTTTAGAAAGTATTGTTTTGGCTTTGATTCTTCTTTTATCACTTCGCCCCAATTAGGCTCGAACGTTGAAATTCTTTCCGCAATTTCGTTTTTCATGAACAGAGGATCGACAACCCTTGATTTACAGAAAACTTGAGCGTCGTAATTATTTGGGTCGTTTTTTACTTTAACTTTATTATTCATTCGTTCCCAAAGTAGCTTTAACCTTTTATCTTTTTCAATATATTCCTTGACTTTAGCCAATACTTCTTCATCGGTTTTGTAAATATCATCTTCAGAAATATAATCTTTTTGTAGGGCATATTTTAAACAATCGCCAACCGCTCTAAACATAACCGCTGAAGGCAACCCTGAATAATAATCAGTGTTTAACTTAAGAAATAACTCGGCGTATTTTTTAGCGCTTTCAAAACTTTTAAATATCCAATTATTATTTTCTGCTAACAGGTTATCCAAAATATATTTTTTGTCTTGTTCGTTTAATTCGTCAAAAATGACTGCTGTTCTGAGCGAGTAATCAATTCTGTCGGCGCATAAATCTGGCAACCCTTTTTCTTTTAAAGGGAAATTTTTGTCGTTTAAAATATAATCCAAATTAAAATCATATTTTTTGACTATATTTGGAATTTCTGTCTTTCGTACGTAAGAATCGAAAAGATTATCTTGATGGCTATGCTCTTTCTCTGAGCCGGCTTCTAAAATGTAGTCAATGCAGTGAGAAAAAGCAGAGTGGGAAGCATCGTGGATTAACCCAGCAACCTGCTCTTCAAGAGGTACATTATATTTATAGAGTAATAGATAAACACCCAGTGAATGGGCGAAACGGCTGTGATCATACTCACCAACATCAACATCTGGCTTTAACTATAGGGGTTTATAACCGGCCTGGTCTATACCTTTTAACCTTTGAATCGACGGGCAATTTATCAATTCTAAAATTATTGGCTCTGTGATTTCAAATTTTCCGTATACGCGGTCAATATATTGCATATTTTTTATTACATTATTTATTTGTCGGAATGGCGGGACTCGCACCCGCGATCTCCTCGTCCCGAACGAGGCGCGTTAGCTACTACGCTACATTCCGTTTTAAAATTAAAAATTAGCTCACCCAATATTTGGCTTTGGTCATTTGGTCTTGCTTGGTTTCTACTTGTTCAACTTCGGTTTTGGCGTTTTGGGCTAATTTAGCAAGTGCTTGGTCGGGTAAAGCGCCAAGCCGCTTTATTTCTGTTAGTAAAAGTTCGCGATTGTTTTTAGCAGGGTCGGACAATACATAGGACAAAATAATAGACAAGATTTGTCCCACCTTTGGCCCGGGCTTTATTTGCAAAGTTTCCATTATAGTTTGGCCGTTAACCTTGAGCATTTTGGGAGAAATTGGGTCTTTGGCCACTTTTTCAAACAAATATTTTAAATGCCTTAGCTTATATGGCTCGGCCTTGGGAACGCCAGAGCCAATGCGGTCGGATTGCCTTACTTGCAATAATTCTTCAATGTCTTCTTGCCCGACATTGCGTAAAAGCCGCCTTACTGATGCTTCCCCAACCTCGTCTACATTGTAATAAAACAAATGGTATCTAACCAGTTTTGTAATTTTTTCAATTTCTTTTCTAGGAAATTTTAGGTTTTCTAAAATTTTTTTTGCCATTTTAGCGCCAACAATTTCATGGTTGTAAAAAGTAGAGTTAGCCCCTTCACCTTGTTTTGTTTTTGGTTTGGCAATGTCGTGCAATAAAGCGGCCATGCGAACGTCAAAAGAAAAGCCTTTTTTGCAGGCGTACTCCAAGCTCAAAAGATTGTGCTGATAAATTTCGTAAATATGGTGCTTGTTTTGGCCAACCCCAAAACCATCCAAAAGCTCGGGAATTATGTATTGCAAAAGCCCAAGCTCTCTTAAAAGCTCAATTCCCTTAGCGCCGTTTGGGCTCATTATTATTTTTGCTAACTCCTCTTTTATTCTTTCTCTGGCAATATGGTTAAGCAATTCGGCATTTTTTTTAATGGCCTGAAAAGTTTTTTCTTCTATTTGCCATATTGTTTCATCCAAGCAAACAGCAAACCTAATAGCCCTGAGCATTCGCAAGGCATCTTCCCCAAACCTTTCAACTGGCGCCCCAACCGCTTTAATTATTTTGCTTTGCAAGTCGGTCTGCCCGCCAAATAAATCAACAATTCCAAGGGTTTTGTTTTTTTCTGTTAAAGCCAAGGCATTGACTGTGAAGTCGCGCCTGGAAAGGTCTTGCTTCAGAGTTTTGACAAATGTTACTTGGTCGGGGTGGCGCTTGTCGGAATATTTGGCTTCGGTTCTAAAAGGGGTTATTTCTATTTCTTTTAATGTTTCGTTTTCCGAGCCAGTTAAAATTGAAACTGTGCCAAAAGAGTTTTCATAAAATGTCTTGAAGCCAGCCAAATTAAAAACCTCTTGAATTTCTTCGGGCTTGGCATTGGTGGTTAAATCCCAATCATTTGGCTGTTTGTTTCTTAATAAATCCCTAACACATCCGCCAACTATGTATGCTTGAAATTTTTTGCTTTGTAAAACTTCAAGGCAATTTTTTACCTCTTTTGGAATATCCATACATTTTTCAGTTATTATGGCTCAAAAATGGATTTTTTTCAAATTTTACGCTAATATATACAAAATACCAGCGGGCTCCCGTAGCTTAACGGATAAAGTACTGGTCTTCGGAACCAAGGATGGGGGTTCGATTCCCTCCGGGAGCATTGCCTTTTTTGTTTTGTCGTGGTAAAAATTGATCATGCTGTTTTTTGGTTGAGCTTTTTTTGTTTTGTTTTTGTTGGTATAATAATTATATAAGATTTTTTGTCCATAATTATAAAATAAATGTTTAACCGAAAATCATTTACAATTTTTTGCAGTTCTTTTTTATTAACCTTAATTTTGTTGCCAAGTATTGCTATGGCCGGGAGCTACACAGCTGGTTTTTATAACGACAGTTTTCCTGCTGCAAGCACCCTTAATCATACTGTAGGTGATGGCAAGTACGAGGAAGGAAAAGATGGCCAGTCTGTTCCCGCTACCGTTTATTATGAAGGGTTTGTTCCTTGTGGCGTAAGGCTATGCAAGGGGGCCGAATGGAAAGATGGAGCTTGCGGCACTGGAGGAGCGTTGATTGAGGCAAAGGCAAACTCATGCCAGCTTTGCCACATGTTTGTAATGGCAAACAACTTAGTAAGTTTTTTAGTTGTTAAAATAGTGCCTATTTTAGCAGCTTTAATGCTGGTGGTTGGGGGGGTGATGCTGTTTTTTGCCGGGGCCAATCCAAGCTTACTGGGAAGGTCAAAGACATTGGTAAAAGGAGTGGTTATAGGATTATTTTTGGTTTATGGATCTTATATTTTAATTAATACTTTTTTGCTGGTTTTGGGGGCAGCTGAAATTAATTCAATAAGCCAGATTTATAAAAACGGCGTATTTTCCATAAAATGCCCGGTATATATCCCGAATTAAAATAAGGTAGTCCGCCCCCATAGCTCAATTGGTAGAGCAGAACTCTCTTAAAGTTAAGGTTACAGGTCCGAGCCCTGTTGGGGGCACAGAATAAAGAATAACAAAATAAACATATGCTAACAGTAGAAGAAAAAGAAAAAATTATAGGCGATTTCAAAATTCACAAGGCTGATAGCGGTTCAGCTGATGTTCAAATTGCTATTTTATCAGAAGAAATAAAGCGGCTTTTAGAGCATTTAAAAACCAATCATAACGACAACCACTCAAGAAGGGGTCTTTTGAAAATGATTATCAAAAGAAAAAAACTTTTAAAATATTTGGAAGGAGAAGACAAAAAAAGGTTTAATTCAGTAGTTAAAAAGCTTGGCTTAAAAGAAAAGCCAGTGAAATAAAAGGAATAACACGATTAAACAAATGATAAACAAACCAAAAGAGCAAAGAGTAGAGGTTTTAATTGATGTTCAAAACCTTTATCATTCAGCCCGTAATTTACATCAAGCCAGAGTAAACTTCCAGGAAGTTTTGAAAACATCAATTGCTGGGAGAAAATTTATTAGAGCTTTTGCTTATGTTGTTAAAACAAAAACTGGCGAGGAAAAGCCGTTTTTTGACGCTTTAAATAACTTGGGCATTGAAATGAGAGTTAAAGATTTGCAAGAATTTTATGACGGCCAGAAAAAAGCTGATTGGGATGTGGGTATTGTTGTTGATGCTATTAGAACAGCTCCCGGGGTTGACGTTGTGGTTTTATGCTCGGGAGACGGCGATTTTATTCCATTGGTTGAATATCTAAAAAATCAGGGAAAAAGAGTAGAAGTTGTGGCGTTTGGTAAAACAACTTCCTCTGGCTTAAAAGAAGCGGCTGACGAGTTTACAGATATTGGCGGCGATACAAAAAGAAATTTAATAAAAATGAAACAATAAATAAATTTTGAGAGAGATATTACGAATTTGAAATTAGGAAGAATAGGGCTAACCTATTTTCTTAACTTGAAATTCTTAATTCTTTTTCAAGATTAAGAAAAATATGTCAGACAAAAAAATGTTCGAGTTTCAGCTTGGAGACAGAAAGCTGGAAGTTAAAGTGGGCGGGCTGGCTGAGCAAGCCAGCGGCTGTTGCTTAATTAGGTACGGAGATACTTCAATTTTATGCACAGCTATGATGGGCAGAAACAATCCTGGTATGGGATTTTTTCCTTTAACTTGCGATTATGAGGAAAGGTTTTATGCAGCTGGGAAGATACTGGGCTCGCGGTTTATGAGGCGGGAAGGCCGGCCATCAACAGAAGCTGTGTTAACTTCGCGGTTAATTGATAGGGCTATCAGGCCGTTATTTCCAAAAGAATTAACGAATGAAGTGCAGGTTATTGCCACTTGTTTGTCGTGGGATGCAGAAAACGACCCTTCAACCTTAGGGCTTTTGGGCGCTTCTTTGGTTTTAGGAATGTCGGAAATTCCCTGGAATGGCCCTGTGGCAGTTGTTAGAATTGGCCACATAGAAAATGATTTTATTTTAAATCCCGCTTATGAACAGCGGGAAAAAGGAGATTTAGATTTAGTTTTAGTTGGCATTGAAAAAGACGGCGAGTTTTTAATTAATATGATTGAATCAGGGGCTGAGGAGATAAGCGAGGAAACATTTTTAAAAGCTTATGATTTTGCCAAACCGTTTTTAAAAGATATTTTGGAATTTCAAAAAAATATTTTAAAAGAAATTGCCAAGCCAAAAACAATTATTGTCAATTTAGAGCTCGGGCATTCAGCGGTTGAAAAAGTTAAAAATTACTTAACCGATAAATTAGAAGCAGCTTTATACGAGCCTGACAAGCAAAAAAGAATTTTTGCTTTGGAGATATTGCAAGAGCAAATGTTTGCTGATATGGCGGGTGAAATTGGCGAGCCAAGCAAAGAACTGATAAAAATACTTTTTGAAGAGCAAATAGAAAAAATCTTTAAAGAAAACATCTTAAAGGATGAAAAAAGGCCAGACGGCCGAAAGCTTGACGAAGTTAGGCCAATTTCTTGTGAAATTGATATTTTGCCAAGAACCCACGGCTCTTCAATATTTACCAGAGGGGAAACAAAAATTTTATCAATTTTGACTCTTGGCTCCCATGGCGATGAACTTATGATGGACAATATGGAGGTTTCTGGCAAAAAGAGGTTTTTGCACCATTATAATTTTCCGCCTTATTCAATTGGTGAAGTAAAAAGGCTAACTGGGCCGGGCAGGCGGGAGATTGGGCATGGGATGCTGGCTGAAAAAGCATTGCTGCCCTTAATCCCCAGCTCGGAGGATTTTCCCTACACAATAAGATTAGTTTCAGAAGCAATCAGCTCGAATGGCTCAACAAGCATGGCTTCTGTTTGCGCTTCAAGTTTATCTTTAATGCAAGCTGGCGTTCCAATAAAGCGGCCGGCGGCTGGCATTTCTATTGGCTTGGTAATGGGAAAGAATTTAAGCGATTATAAGCTTTTAACAGATATTCAGGGTCCAGAAGACCATTATGGTGAAATGGATTTTAAGGTGGCTGGCACTTTAAACGGAATTACTGCTATTCAAATGGACGTAAAAACAGATGGAATAACAAGAGAAATTTTCATTGAGGCATTAAAAAAAGCCAAAACAGCTAGAGAATACATTTTATCTAAAATTAAAGAAACAATACCAGAGCCAAATAAATCGCTTTCACTTTATGCGCCAAAAGTAAAAATTATCCAAATCAATCCTGACAAAATTGGAATGGTCATTGGCACAGGGGGAAAAATAATTAATGAGATTATTGATACATGCGAAGTTGCCATTGACATTGACGATGACGGGAAGGTTTTTGTTACAGGGCAAACAGAAGAGGCAATGGAAAAAGCTATTGCTTGGATAAAAGAAATTACCCATGAATTTGAAATTGGCGAAACATTTACAGGAAAAGTAAAGCGGATTTTTAATTTTGGGGCAATGGTGGAGATAAGCCCAAAACAAGATGGCTTGGTGCATATTTCAGAGCTGGCTCCTTTTAGGGTAAATAGCGTTGATGATGTGGTAAAAATTGGAGATGTTATTCCAGTTAAAATTATTAAAATTGACGAACAAGGCAGGGTGGACTTATCAGCCAAGCAGGCCGGATTTTCTCCTAAACAAAAGTAGTTTCTTTTTTCAGGCATCTCTTAGGCATTTCAAGAAAGCAAATGCCAGATAAAAACACTAAAAAATTAACTGGCGAAAAACTTGCGGTTTTAGAGCAGGAAGGTAAAGGTTTTTCAGGAAGGTTAAGCCAGGAGAGAGCTTATAAAATCTTATCTCAAGGGATTGTTTTGACAATGGAAGATGATTTGCGGGAGGCATTGCAGCGCCAAAAAATGAAAGCGGATTTAATTCCTGGCCAAGCAAAAAAAGAGGACAAGGCTCGAGAGGTTTTTGCTGAAACCCCTGTTTTTGACCCTTTTCAAAATTTAGAGGAAGCTGTAAAAGAAGCGCCAGAAAAAGCAAAACTTGAAAGCTCGTTTAAAAAAGAAACTTTTGTGAAAAAAATCGAGCCAGGAGCGTCCCAAAAACCAGAAAGCCCCATAAGAAGCAATGTTGCGGTTGAGGCAAAATCTTTTCAGCCGCAAAATTTAGGGAAAAAGGAAGCTGCTTTAAAAGAAGGAGCGCTTTTTGAAGAAACAAAAACAAAAGTGGAAGCAGGCGAAGCGTATAAAGAAGCGCAAAAACCAGCAATATTAAGGGAAATAAGCGGAGAAAACATTGAAAAAATCAAGCAGGATTTGGGGCAAAGGGCTCTTGATATTTTATCCAAATTGAAAAGTATTAATATCGAAGGAGAGCCTTTTTTACAAAGAAGAAAAGCAGTTTTAGAAAAAATAGAGCTTCAAAAAAAAGCTTTTGAAAATTTTTTCCAGAAAACTGAAGCTATCAAGCTTCAGCAGGTTAAATTAGAAAAACAGGAACAGGAAGCAAAGGACAGCCTAATAAAGCATAGTTTTGAAGAGCAAAGGTGGCAGATTGAAGAAAAGCTTAAACAGGCTCAAGACTTGCAATGGACCCAAGAAGAAGAAATTGAAAAAGCTCAAATGGCCTTGTCTAAGATTGATAATGATTTAAAAAATTTTTCAGAGCAAAAAACAAAACTTGAAAAAGAAAAAATAGAAATCCAAAAATTTTTGGAAAACATCGGCTTTTTAAGGCAAAAGGAGGAATTTTTAAATAAAAATCAAAGTTTTTTAAATCAAAAACCTCACTTAGAGGCATCATACAACGAAGCGCTTTTGCAAAAAAATAAACAAGACCAAGAGCTTTTGCTTATAACCAAAGAGGAGCAAAAAATAGAAAAAGATTTAAAAATTCTTGAGGATACAATTCAACAGGCAGCTGATTTTCAAGAGAGGCGGAAGCTGGAACAAGAAAGGAGAGAGCTGACTCAAAAAAGGCAGCTTCAGGAGAAAAAGCGATGGGAATTTGAAAAAAATCAAACAGTTGTAAAAAATAATTTTAATCTTGCCAATGAAAAATTTCTCAAAATAAAGCAAGAAGAAGAGAATTTTAATCAAAAAGTAGCTGAAATAGAAGCAAGGATTGACAAAGGAGTTTTCTTGCTTGAGGCGGAAAAATATTTAAAACCTCTCGCCCAGAAAAAAGAGCAACAGCAAAAAGAGCAAGAAGTTAAAAAAGAAATACAAAAAGAAGCAGCGCCTTTTGAGGATATAGAGCAGCCCTTAGCCATAAGCGAAACTGTTGCTAAAGGCGAAACTTTATTGAGCAGGGAACAAGAACAAGAAGCTGTTGAGAGAATTCGCTTGGAGGCGAAACGAAGAGAGCAAGAGCTAATCCAGAAACAAGTTGTTCAAAAGCAAGTAGTCCAGGAGAAGCAAGCTATCCACGCTGAATTTAAACAAAAACAAGAAGAGGAAGACCGCGCAAGAGCAATCATAAAACTGAGGCAAATAGCCGAACAAGAGCAGAAAAAAGCTTTTGCGGGAAAATTGAAAGGCCCGCTTTTGAAAGAAGAGATATTAAAAAAGTTAACAAAAATTTCCTTGCAAGAGGAAGGCCAAAGAAAGGAATTTTTGGCAAGAATTGATAAAAAAACAAAGCTTTTGCCAAAACAAAAACAAAAGGGCTTTGAAGAGGCAGTTATTTTTCACCCTATGATAAAGAAGATTTCTTTGTTTGAAAAAATTGCTATTCGTTTTTTGATTATCCTTATAATTATTGGCGTTGGACTTGGTATTTATTTTGGAGTTTTGGAGTTAAGCAAGCGGCAGGCCAGCAACCTTCCACCTATTGATAAGAATGCTACAACATCGCAAAATCCAACAAATGATTGGCCAAGCCTTTATCCTAATACTTCAACAACGGCTTCAAGCACAATTCCATTTTCAACAAGCACTTTGCCATTAGCCACAACAACCCCTGCAGCAACCTCAGGGCAGGCCCAAACAACCACAACTCCTGCCATTATAACACCGCCTATTTCTTTAATTCCAGTTTCAAAAAACAATATTTTTTCTTACAAAGATAACTTGCAAGCAGTTGCCTCTTCAACTTTTACAGTGTTAAAAAGCGCTATTAAATATAATCTTTTCGAACAAATTTCTGTTTTTAATGAGAACAGCCAAGCCTACCTGAATGTGGGGCAGTTTTTTGAGATGCTGGGGGCAAAAATGCCCATAGAGCTGGGCCAAGAAAGCGGAACTTCAACGATTCTTGTTTTTTCTTCAAAATTTGGCAACAGGCTTGGCTTTATTGTGCAGTCAGCAAATGTTAATATTTTGAATGAAGCCTTTTTGTCGTGGGAGGGGCAGGCGGAGCAAGATATGTCTTCAGTTTTTGACTTAATGGGAAAAACCGAGCCTGCTAAGGGGCCGTTTTTTAGCGTGAAGTATAAAACAAACGTGGTGCGGTGCCAAACATTTACCAAATCAGACTTTGGCATTTGCTATGTTGCTTATAAGAATTATTTTATTTGGGGAAGCGCATTTGAGCAGATAGCTAGAATAGTGGACAAATTGCCATAGAAATAATATAATGTAAACCTACGAATTTAATGCTAATCTACAAATATGCAAATAATTTAACGTAGTTAGCCAAACTATTTTATATGAGCAAACAGAACAAAAATTTTTTAGAGGAGCAAAAAGAAATTTTGTTGGAGGAAAAAAAGAAAATTGAGAATCGGCTTGGTTCTTTTGCCAAAGAATCAGAAGACCATAAGGGAGAGTGGACTTCTAATATGCCTGATTTTGATAAGGGAACGAGTTTAGAGGAGGAAGCTGATGAAGTTGAAGAATTCGGAATGCGCTTGGCTTTAGAGCAGTCAATGGAAGAACAGCTCAAAGCCGTTGACTTGGCATTGATAAAAATTAAAAAGGGCACTTATGGTGTTTGCGATAAATGCGGAAAGGAAATCCCCCAAGGCCGCTTGAAAGTTTATCCTCAGGCAAGTTATTGTCAAAAGTGCCAGTAGAGAATTTACAAATTTTCAATTTACAAATTTACAAATCAATATCAAATGAATTAATGATTAAATTCTAAAATTAAAACATTGAAAATTGATTGAAAATTGAAAATTGAAAATTGAAAATTATGAACTTATTCAAAGATGTTCCATGCGGAAAAAATCCGCCAGAAGAAATAAATGTGGTGGTAGAAATACCAAAAGGTTCGGTAAATAAATACGAAATTGACGAGGAAAGTGGAGCTATTTTTTTAGATAGAACGCTTTACTCTGCCCAGTTTTATCCCTACAATTATGGGTTTATTCCTCAAACTCGCTCAGAGGACGGAGATTCTTTGGATATTGTTTTGTTAACTGGGCCAGTTTTCTCTGGCTGTGTTGTTAAGTCAAGACCCATTGGCGTTATTTTAATGGAAGACGAAGGAGGAATTGATAATAAAGTTCTGGCGGTACCTGTTGAAAAAGTAGACCCAAGATTTAAAGAAATTCAGGACATTAAAGATTTGTCAGAACATCAGAAGAAGGAAATTCAAGAATTTTTTGAAACCTATAAAAATTTAGAGAAAGATAAATGGGTAAAAATTACCGGCTGGGAAGGCAAGGAAAAAGCAATGGAAATTATCACCAAAGCAATAGAAAAATACAAATCAGAATAAATATGAAAAAAGTTTTGTCAATCTTAATTATTTTGGTAGTGATATTGCTTTTAGCTTTCTTGTTCTGTCTTTATAAATTTCATCAGATACCTTATATTTATAATCCAGACATACCTAAAGATTGTTGTAAAAATTATCCTACTTGTTGCGTAGGAAGATATGGGGTTATACAATGGCAATGCTCTGGAATATGTGAAAAAGGAGGAATAATTGAAACAGAAAAAAAATAGTATGAAAGCAGAGATTAAAAAACAAAAGGACACGAAAGTGGAAATTGATTTTGAAATGAGCTGGGAGGAGTTTGAGGAGTATTATCAAAAAGCCATTAATAAAATAAGCCAAGGAATTTCTTTGGATGGTTTTAGGCAAGGCAAGGCGCCAAAAGAAATCGTTGAGCAAAAAGTGGGTGATTATAAAATTTTAGAGGAAGCGGCTGAAATTGCTTTGCAGGAAAATTATTTAAAAGCGGTTAAAGAAAATAATTTGGAAGTTATTGGCCCTCCGCAGGTTGAAATTATAAAATTAGCTAAAGCCAATGAATTTCAAGCGAAAATTAAAGTGAGTATTCTGCCAGAAGTTAGCTTGCCTGATTATCAAAAAATTGTTTCTAAAGTTGAAAAGAAAAAATCTAAAATTGAGGACCAAGAAATTGAAGAAACGATTAAATGGATACAAAAATCCAGAGCAAATATGCAAGAAACTGAAAGCCCTGCCGTGAAAGGTCATTGGGTGGAAATTGAATATCAATCTCCCCAGATAGAAAACAATAAACCGCTCAGCGACAGCTTTATTTTAGGTGAAGCAAGGCTAATCCCTGGCTTCCAGGAAGCAATTGAAGAGATGAAAAAGGGAGACGAAAAAGAGTTCAGGGCCCAGTTTCCAAAAGAATATTTCAACAAAGAGCTATCTGGGGTAAAAGCAAATTTTAAATTAAAAGTTTTAGCTGTAAAAATAATGGACTTGCCAGAGCTAAATGACGATTTCGCTAAAAAGATTGGCAACTTTGAAAGCATTGAAAAGCTAAAGGAAAATATAAGGGAAGGATTAGGGCTTGAAAAAGAAAATCAAAACAAAGAAATTTGGAAAGACGATATTTTAAAGGCAATCTCTAATGAGGTAAAAATAGAAACGCCAGAAATTTTGGTATTGTCAGAAAAAGAAAGAATTATGCACAACCTTGAACATGAAGCGGAGCACTTAAAAATAAGCTTTGAGGATTATTTAAAACAAATTCAAAAAACAACAGAGGAGTTAGAAAAAGAAGCATTGGAAAGAGCCAAGCAAAGAGTGAAAAATTATTTAATTCTTAAAGAAATTGGCGAAAAAGAAGCCATAGAAGTTGTAGAAGAAGATGTGGAGGAAGAAATTAACAGGATATTAGCAAGTTATCCACAGACTAATCCACAAAAAATTGATAAAGAGAGCGTAAAAGGTGTATTATATAATAATAAAGTGTTTGAAAAACTTTATGCCATTAATTCCAACAATAATTGAAAAATCAGCAAGAGGGGAAAGGGCAACAGACATATTTTCTCGGCTTTTAGAGGAGCGGATTATATTTTTAGCTGGGGTGATTGATGACCATGTGGCAAACTTAATTATTGCTGAAATTTTGTTTTTGGCTTCAAAAGACCGTGAAAAAGATATAAAATTATATATCAATTCTCCAGGCGGTTCTGTTACAGCTGGTTTGGCAATTTACGACACAATGCAATATATTTCTTGTAACGTTTCAACTATCTGTGTTGGCATGGCAGCCTCAATGGCAGCAGTGTTATTGGCGGCTGGGGAAAAGGGCAAAAGGTTTGTTTTGCCAAACTCTGAAATTTTATTACATCAGCCAATGGGGGGCATTACTGGCCAGGCCTCGGAAATTGAAATTGGCGCAAAACAGATTTTAAAAATAAAAGCCAAACTAAACCAAATTTTAGCCAACCACACCGGCAAGCCATTGAAAAATATTGAAAATGATACTGATAGAGACTTTTATTTATCAGCTGAGGAGGCAAAAAAATACGGAGTAGTGGACGAAGTTATTACTGGGAAATAGTAAAATGATTTTAGTTGCTGGCACAACTTAAATTGTTAATTGCGTTTAAAAAATTAAATATGAGTTCTGTTGGAAAATTAAAACCTCTTATTTTATTGGTAAGTGTTTTTATTGTATGCTACTCTGTTGTTTTCTATATATCAGCTGCTTGGAGCGATGCTCCAAACGGCCCGACACGCTGCCCTTCGGGTTATCCGGGTTGTGACGCGCCTATAAATGCCGGCCCAACCGCTCAAACTAAAGAAGGAGCACTCACGATTGGATCGGATACTAATTTAAGCGATTTAACAGTTCGTGGCACTTCCTATCTCGCCAATGTTAATGTTTATGGCAACATGGGTATTGGCACAGCGAGTCCCGGATATAAAATAGATGTTCAAGGCGGGCAAATTAATGCTTCTGGAGGGCTGTGTATTGCTGGTGATTGTAAAACTTCTTGGGCGCAAGCTGTTACTGAATTGGACCCTATCTTTAGCGCTAGCGTAGCTAAGAATATTACTGGAGCTGATGTTTCTAATTGGAACTCTGCTTTTGCTTGGGGCAGCCATGCCACTATTTGCCCATCAGGCCAGGCAGTTACAACAATTGCGGCTGGCGGCTCCACAATTTGTTCGGTGGTTGCTGGTTCAGGTGTGGAAACTGACCCTGTATGGAATTCCCAAAAAGGCGCGTATGCCACACAATCATGGGTCAACACTGCATTAGCTCCTTATGCCACCCAATCTTGGGTAACAGGTCTTGGATATACCACGCAGGCATGGGTGCAGGCACAAGGATATACCACTCAAAGCTGGGTGAACTCTCAAGGTTTTCTTAAAACTGAATCTGACCCTATCTGGAATTCCCAAAAAGGCGCGTATGCCACCCAATCTTGGGTAACAGGTCTTGGATATACCACGCAGGCATGGGTGCAGGCACAAGGATATACCACTCAAAGCTGGGTGAACTCTCAAGGTTTTCTTAAAACTGAATCTGACCCTATCT
>Ga0265296_1001303_pt1 | contig 29290 bp, 23 predicted proteins | sample MunlanPumphouse1_FD_189073 | JGI IMG/M metagenome (GOLD analysis project Ga0265296, IMG submission 189073) | Groundwater microbial communities from a municipal landfill in Southern Ontario, Canada - Pumphouse #1 | ecosystem: Environmental > Aquatic > Deep subsurface > Groundwater | place... | reverse complement strand
GCTTACAAATCAAAAAAAGATGCCATGCTTAGAGAAAAACAACTCAAAAGATTCGCCAAAAGCTATTCCATGCTCAAACGTCGTATTTATAATTCCTTAATGCTTTAAGGGTGAGGGATGGCGATTTATGAAGCGGTGAGAATATTAATTGTTTCGGCCTTTGCCTTTGTGGCGGCGCTTTTTATTACGCCTTTTGTGGTTCATTTCTTAAGCAAATTTTCAATTAAAAAAAAGAATATCAGGGACGAAGCGAGCGCGCCGGTGTTTCACTCGCTCCATAAAAATAAGGCGGACACATTAACAATGGGCGGCGTGATTATTTGGCTCACGGTTTTGGGGTTGGCTGCCGTTTTTTTTATTTTCAGAAATTTATTTGATGGTTTTGCTAATTATTTCAATTTTGTGAACCGTTCCGAAACCTATCTACCGCTTGCCGCGATGTTTTTAGCGGCACTTGTCGGACTTTTTGATGATGTTTTCGGATTTTTGGGGCGGGGGCCGCGCGGCGGGGGATTTGGCGTCAAACAAAAATTAATTCTTTACACGGCGGTTGCGGTGTTAGGCGCTTGGTGGTTTTATTTCAAACTTGGTTTTAATTTTTTATATATTCCGTTTCTCGGAAATGTCGCGATCGGCGTATGGTACATTCCTTTTTTTATTTTTGTTTTGGTCGCGACGGCTTTTTCGGCAAATGAAACTGATGGCTTGGATGGTCTCGCGGGCGGCGTACTTTTTTTTGGCTTTAGCGCGCTTGCGGTTGTGGCGTTTGTTACACATCGCTATGATTTGGCGGTGATGAACGCGGCGATTTTAGGCGCGCTCCTCGCGTTTCTTTGGTTTAACATTTATCCGGCGCGATTTTTTATGGGGGATACCGGCTCAATGTCTTTGGGGATTACTCTGGGCGTGATGGCGATGCTTACCAACACGGCGCTTTTTCTGCCGTTTTTCGGTTTTATTTTGGTTCTAGAAACACTTTCGGTGATTCTTCAAGTATTAAGTAAAAAAATAAGAAAGAAAAAAATTTTCCTATCCACCCCGATTCACCATCATTTTGAGGCCTTGGGCTGGCATGAGAGTAGAGTCACGATGCGTTTTTGGATAACTTCCGCGGTAATGGCGATTTTCGGCATTGTTTTGTTTTTCCTCGCGAGATTTATTTAAGATTACTCCTATCTCTCTTTTTATAAGTTATAATTAAAGTGTGGGAATTCTTATCAGGAACGGATTTATTTATGATGGGAACGGCAACCCTCCTTTTAAAGGGGATGTTTTAATTCACGGCGAAAACATTGTTAAAGTTGGCGGAATTGAAAAGCGCCGGGTTAAAAAAATTATTGACGCTTCAAACGCGGTTGTGATGCCGGGATTCATTGATATCGGCGGAGCCTTAAATCTTGATTTGGATATTTTTTCCTCTGACTGCGAAGAGAATTACGTGAAGCAGGGGATAACGACCGTAATTGGCGGAAACGGCGGTTTTTCACTCGCGCCAATTTCTAAAAATTCTCTTCATTTAATTGACGGCTTGAGGACCCGAGGGAGAGTCAATATTAATTGGAATTCGGTTAAGGAATTATTCAACACCGTGAAACGTTTCGGTCTAATGATTAATTTCGGCACGCTTGTCGGATATTCAAATCTCCGCAATATTGTTTATCGCGGCGAGCCGCGGGATTTAACCGACAACGAATTGAATTTTTTAAAAAGAATTTTGTCTCAAGCTTTAAATGACGGCGCTTGCGGTTTATCTTTTTTGCCTAGTCCTAATTCGCAAAATATTTTCAATCACGAAATGCGGGCGCTTGCGGAAATTGTCGCTTCTAAAGGACGGCTTTTTTGTATTGAAGGAGGAAATGTTTCAAATCTAGAGGCTCTAGTTGAGAGCGCCGTAAATTTCGCCGGCGAATTGAATTTAAACGTAGAGATAAACGGTTTTCAGTCGCTTAAAAATTTGAAAGAGATATACGAAACGGCAAATATAAATTTCGGCTATGCGCCGTTTAATGACAAAGATGAATTTATACCTGCGCCGAATTCAATTATTTCTTCAGTCGGCGTGAGTGCTTTGCCGTTTTCAAATCTTGCCGAAACAGTCTTTTTGAAGTTAATTCGTTCGGCGAAAGATTTTGAAAATATCGCTCTTGAAAATATCGTTTCTAAAATCACTTTTTTGCCGGCGAAAAAGTATGGCATAAAAAAGCGCGGATTAATTAAAGAAAATTATAAAGCGGACATTAATATTTTACGCGATGGTATGCCAAGCGAAGTTTTGGTAAACGGTCGGCTTGTTTTGGATGGCGGTGAAATTCAGAAAATAAAGAGTGGGGCGATAATAACCCCCGCGTTTTTCTAAGGCATGCGAACGAGAATTAGCAAAAGTTCACCGCCCGATTATTTTTTTATCGCTTTGACCGTCGCGCTCGTCATTTTTGGGCTCGTGATGCTCACAAGTGCTTCATCGGACTTGGCAAAAGGGGATTTCGGCGACAGTTTTTATTACTTAAAGCACCAGATATTAAACGGGCTTTTGTTCGGAATTTTTGGATTTTTTATTTGTTCGCTTGTTTTTTACCGGCGGCTCACGAAAATCGCTTTTTTGCTTCTTATTGTAAACATTATTACTTTGCTTCTAGTTTTTACGCCCTTAGGTTTTCAGACAAAAGGCGCCACAAGATGGCTCAATATCTACGGGTTTTCTTTCCAACCCGGAGAATTTTTAAAATTAACTTTTTTAATTTTTTTGGCTTACTGGATGAGTAAAAACCAAGAACGGAGTAAAAGTTTAAACCGCGGGTTTTTGCCGTTCCTTCTGCTTCTTTCCGTCGTAACTTTTTTGCTGTTGATGCAGCCGTCAACGACCGCCGCTTTTTTAATAATTGGCGCGTCGGTCATAATGTATTTTTTGGGCGGCGCAAGGCCGAGATTTTTTATCGGTATAACTCTTCTTGCGTTTCTTACGCTTGTGGCGCTTGTTTTTATAACGCCTTATCGTTTTGATCGGCTTAAAGTTTTTCTTGGTATTGAGAAAAACGAATTAAAAGAAGCTTATCATATCAATCAAACTTTAATTGCTATTGGTTCGGGCGGTTGGAATGGTGTCGGTTTTGGGCAGTCAACGGCAAAATTAAAATATTTGCCGGAACCACTCGCGGATTCAATTTTCGCGATTATTGCCGAAGAATTAGGGTTTATCGGCGCGGTTTCGCTCGTCCTGATTTTTTTTCTTTTTATTTGGCGCGGCCTTATGATTGCCAGAGCTTCGCCCGACAATTTCGGTAAACTTTTAGTGATTGGATTTACGTCGCTTATCGGCCTCCAGGCGTTTATAAACATTGCTGCCGTTTCGGGATTGATTCCCTTAACCGGCGTGCCGTTGCCTTTTATAAGTTACGGCGGCACGGCTCTCGCGGTTTTTTTGACGATGTCCGGCATTATCGTTAACATATCAAAATACAGAAGATGATCCCTCACCCTTCAAGGATATTCAATCTCTAAAAACCTCATCATGAAATTAAATAAAAGTAATAATGTGTAATTTTAATCAAAGGTTCGGGTTATTGGATTGCGTTTTCGCAATCCTTGAAGGGTGAGGGATGAAAAAAATTCGCATTCTTTTGACTGGCGGGGGGACAGGCGGGCACATTTACCCGCTTATTGCCGTTGCCCAAAATTTAAAAAAAATTACCAAAGACGAAGCCGATCTTTATTATTTGGGGTCGGAACATCCTTTAAACGAAGAATTTGAAAAACTCGGCGTTAAAATTTACAAATTGGCTTCCAGTAAAATAAGAAGATATTTTGATTTCAGGAATTTTTCGGATATCCCGAAATTTTTCTGGAGTTTATTGCAGGCCTTTTCGCGTTTGTACGCGCTGATGCCGGATGTTGTTTTCTCTAAAGGCGGTCCCGGTTCTTTTCCGGTTGTGCTCGCCGCCCGTTTTTATTTTATTCCGGTAATCATTCACGATTCAGATTCCGTTCCCGGTTTTGCAAATCGCCTTGCGGCTTCTTTTGCCGTCCGCATTGGAATTTCATTTAAAGGAGCCGCCCTTTTTCTTCCGACCAAAAAACTAATTTTGGCGGGCAACCCGATTCGCCCGGAACTTTTAGGCGAACAAATTAAAATAAGCGAAGCAAAAGAGGCTTTGCGTTTTAAGCCGCAAGAACCGCTAATTTTGGTTTTGGGTGGCTCGCAAGGAGCGCAACGACTGAATAATTTTATTTTTGAAAATCTGGGAGCGTTTCTTGAAGTAGCCCAGGTTTATCATCAGGCGGGGGACAGGAATGTTTCCGAATCAGAGGAAAATGTTTCGCTTGCGCTGAAAAATGTTCCCGAATCGCTCCGCGCCCGTTACAAAATGATTGGCGAACTTGACGTCAGGGAAATGAAATACGCTTTAAGCGCGGCTGACTTGGTCATTTCCCGCGCCGGTGCCGGAGCGATTTTTGAAATAGCGGCTTTTGGCAAACCATCAATTTTGATTCCTTTGGACGGTTCGGCGAATGAACATCAAAAAAGTAATGCTTACGAATACGTCGAAAACGCCCGCTTGCCGGACGGACAAAGCGCGGCCGTTGTAATCGAAGAGACAAACTTCAAAATAAATATTGTTTTAGTTCAGATTAAAAAGATTTTGGAAAATGAAACTTTAACGCAAAAAATGTCCGAAGCCGCGAAAAAATTCGCTAAACTGGACGCGGCAGAAATTCTGGCGAAAGAAATTTTGATTTTGGCTCAAAAATAAAAGATTAGAAAAAAAAATAGCGGCAGACCTCAAAAGAAGATCTGCCGCTTAGGGCCTAAAGCATAACACTGATTATTATTATCTGTCAATACTGCAAAAACTACCCGAAAAGAGGTATAATTCCGTTGATGGAAACCAAAGTCAGGGTTAGATTCGCGCCTTCGCCGACGGGGCCATTTAGTATCGGCAACGCCCGCACAGCCCTTTTTAATTGGCTTTTTGCCCGTCATGAAGGCGGCGAATTTTTGTTAAGAATTGAAGATACTGACAAAAACCGCTCGGAGAAAAAATACGAGGAAGATATAATTGCCTGTTTGGAATGGCTCGGTTTAAATTGGGATGGAGAAATTTACCGTCAGAGTGAAAGATTGGAGATTTACGAAAATTACTTGCGCAAGCTTTTAGATAATGATTTGGCTTATTATTGTTTTTGCTCGTCGGAAGAACTTGAATTAGAGCGTGAAGCGCAGCTAAGCCAAGGGTTCGCGCCGAAATACGGCGGCAAGTGTCGAAATCTGCCGAAAAAGGAAGCCGAAGAAAAAATTAAAAACGCGCCAGCGGTCATCCGCTTCAAAATTCCAGAAAAAAAAGTTGCTTTTAACGATATAGTGAAAGGTAAAATTGAATTTGATGCCGGCTTAATCGGCGATATCGTTATTGCTAAAAATTTGGAAGAACCGCTTTATAATTTCGCGGCGGCGGTTGACGATTTTGAGACAAAAATCACCCACGTGATTCGCGGCGAAGACCATCTTTCAAACACGCCGAAACAGCTCCTGATTCAAGAAGCGCTCGGCTTTTCCCGTCCTCACTACGCTCATTTGCCGCTGATTTTAGGGGCGGATAGGAAAAAACTCTCAAAACGTTTTTTGGAAAACTCACTCAATGATTTTAAGAAAGAAGGTTTTTTACCGGAAGCGGTTTTGAATTTCTTGGTTCTTTTGGGATGGCATCCGGAGAAAGACCGCGAAGTTTTAAGCCGTGATGAAATGATTCAGGAATTCAGTTTGAAACGCGTTCAAAAAGGCGGCGCGGTTTTTAATCTTGATAAGTTAGTTTGGTTAAACGCCCGTTACATTAAAAATATGCCGATTGACGAACTTCTTCCGCATTTAAAAGATTTTATTCAGCCGTTTTTGATGAGCGATGAAAATTTCGTCAAAAAAATAATCGGTTTAGAAAAAAGCCGGCTGAAACGATTAAATGAATTTGAGCGGCTCACAAGCTTTTTCTTTATTTTGCCGGATTACCCAAAGGAGATGTTAATTTGGCAGAAAACGCCGGAGAAAATTATCGTTGAAAATCTAAAAGCCGTTTTAGCTGTTTTAGACGAAATAAAAGAAGAAGATTTCTCAAAAAACGCATTTGAAGACAAAATAACGAAACTAGCCGATGAGCGAGGCAGGGGAGAGGTTTTTTGGTCTCTCCGTGTCGCTCTTTCAGGGCAGGAAGCTTCGCCCGGGCCGCTTGAGTTGATTGATGTTTTTGGAAAGAAGGAAACAATAGAAAGGATAAAACAAGCAATTCAAAAGTTAGAATAATTATGAACAATCTTTTTATAAAAGTCCGCGTATTTTTTTTGGTTCTGATTTTTTTTACGCCGATTGCCGGTTTTGCGGAATCGCCCTCTTCAACCAACGCGTTGAGTTTAAAGGAATTGGTGGAAAAAAAGAACGTGGAATTGCAGCAAATCCAGATTCAGAGGGAAGCGGTTGAAAAAAATCTCGAAGAAGTGAATAAAAGCGGCGGCAGTTTAAAAAAAGAATTGCAAGTCATAAATTCCAACATCAGCCAGCTGAATTTATCGGTTAAGGCCAACACTCTGACGCTTGAGAGATTGGATTTGGAAATTGATTCCCTGAAAATCGACACGGAGAAAATTGAAGAAGATATAAATCAAGGAAAACTAACCATTGCTAAATTGCTCGTTGAGCTTCAAAAAAAGGACAGAGAAAATTTTTTGATAACCTTCTTAAAAAACAAAAGTTTAAATCAGAGTATTGCCGAGGCGCAGACAATTGTAAATCTCAACGGTAATTTAACGGAAACCGCCGGCGAGCTCCGCGAATTCCAATATCAATTGTCCCAGAAATTAACTTTGGAAGAACAAACGAAACGAAACAAGAAAACAGAACAGGTTAATTTGTTGAATAGGCAATACATCGTCCAGGACCAAAAAAGCGAGAAACAAAAACTTTTAGAACAAACAAAAAATCAGGAAAAAATTTATCGCGAGCAGATAGCCGAACTTGAAAAAAAACAGCAGGCGATAGGGGATGAGCTTGAAAAAATTGAGAATCAGCTACGGACGACTTTTGATTCCTCGCTCTTGCCAATTAAACGGCCCGGCGTGCTTGGTTATCCAGTCGGAAATCGTCTTGTCACCCAACCGTACGGAAAGACAAAATTTGCCGAACGCGCCTACAAAACAAAATTTCATAACGGCATTGATTTTCAAGCTTCTATCGGAACGCCTGTATTTGCCGCCGCAAGCGGAAAAATAAAAGCCGTTGGCAATAACGGCCGTTTGCAATACGGCAAATTCGTGCTTATTGAGCACGAAAATAATTTAACTACTCTTTACGCTCATTTATCGCGCTATGTCGTTCAAAACGGCGACAAAGTTAATGAAGGAGATTTAATCGGGTATTCCGGCAATACCGGTTATTCAACTGGGCCGCATCTCCACCTCACCGTTTATTGGGCGCCAAGCGTAACAATTAAATCTTTTCCCGGCGCTGGTATTGTTCCAGTCGGCATTACCATTGATCCCGCCGATTATTTATGAAAATTATGCAAAATCTTTTTAAAACAATTTTAGTTGCTTTTCTATTTTTTGCGAGTTTGGCCCTCGGTCTTTTTTTGCGATTTTCGAGCGACGCGAGAACTTTTTTAACTTTTGAGAATGTGCGAATCGGGACGATATTAAATAATCAAGCTACTTTTGTTGAAGCGCTTAAAGAGCAAAAAAATTTCGCTATTCAAAAATCAGAACAGTTAGCTGAAACCGACCCAAATAATTTTTGCAAAGAAGATATTGTTTTTTCAAGCCCAGAAGATAAACGTTTTTGCTTTAGAAAATCCAAACTAACCGAAGAAAAAGGCATTGAAGTTGATTTGACGAATAAAAAGACCCTGCTTTACGATGGTGAAAAATTGGTAAAAATTCTGCCGCTCTTATACCAATCACCTGAAGATAAATGGTTTCAATCACCGACCGGATATTACCGAATTGGCGTGAAAAAGGAACGTCATTGGTCGTCACTTTTTCCGGTGGCGATGCCTTACGCTGTCCAATATTACGAGGATTTTTTTATGCACGGTATTCCGTATTTTGAGGATAATACGCAAGTTTTAACAGATTTTACCGGCGGTTGTTTAAGATTTATTGATGAGGTTGCGAAGAATATTTTTAATTTTCTAAAAACAGGCGATCAGATAGTTGTTTATAAAACCTTTGACAATTTAAAAATAAAAAGCGATTTTAGCTCGCCGGTAAAACTTGAAAAATTTTGGATCCGGCAGAGGTTTGGTAATCCGTACCGTTCTTTTTGGGCTCATTCCGGCGATATTGAAAATTTAAAATTTGATTATTATTTGCACACCGGAGTTGATTTTGCCCCCGCTCTTGATGGTGATAACCCTTTAATTTACGCTATTGCCGATGGCGAAATTTCTGAAATTCAAAATAATGACGGCAAGGACCATGGGTTCGGAAATACAATCATTATAAAACACCAAATTAATAATTCGGAAATTTATTCTTTGTACGCCCATCTGGATTCGGTAAAAACCGGTTTGGAAAAGGGGAGTGTCGTGAAAAAGGGTGAGGTAATCGGCGTTGTCGGCAACAGCGCCAACGGTTGTCGGAATTATTGGCGGATTGGTTTTGAGGGTTGCAATCAAAAATCCCCTTTTGATACTCATCTTCATTTTGAAATCAAAACTTCTTCAACGGTTGGAAACGCAACCGATGGGGAAGCGTGCCGGCGGCAAAACGGCGAAGCGCGTTTCTGTTACGGTTATACGCCGGACAACCCGAAAAATTTTGGCTATTTAAACCCAATTGAATTTTTATTTGAAAAGAAGGATAATTAATCCAAATGAAGCTTTTTCTTTTGCTTTCCATTTTCAGCTTGTTTATTGCCTCAACGGCAATGGTTTTAGCCCAGACAAGCCCGCCGGCGCAACCTCTTAATCTTAATGATGTCCAAATGTCCGGAATATTTAATAAGCTTTCGGATTTTTTCAATAAGGCGGCTGAAATTTTAGGGAAGATAATTCTGCCGCTTAAAGAAATAATAAAATTTTTGGGCACCTCTTTTATATGGGTTCTGGAGCTCTTTATCAAATTGATCCAGTGGGGATTGTCGTATTTGGATTAGATGTATGTCGCGAAAGATATATTGTGCGACATAGGAGATTTTGGTAAAGTGCTTTTAAACCCCGCTCCCCCGTGTTTTCCGTGAAAGTTAATCCGTATGGCAATTTCAAAACAAAAAGTGCATTTTATTGGTATCGGCGGAATTGGCACAAGTGCTCTCGCCCGCTGGTTTTTGGTCAAAAATTGGGCTGTAAGCGGCTCGGACTTGTTGGCGAGTAAAATCACCAACGAGCTTGTGAATGAGGGCGCAAAAATCAAAATAGGCCATAAAAAGGCGAATTTAGGGGCAGGGACGGATTTAGTCATTTACAATCAAGCTATACCGACTGATAATGCCGAACTTAAAGAAGCAAAAAAGACGGGCATCCCAATTTTTTCTTATCCGCAGGCGATTGGAAAATTAACCCAAGAATACGAAACAATTGCCATAGCCGGCGCTCACGGCAAAAGCACTACGACCGCTTTCGTTTCCCTCGCCTTAATTAAGGCCGGTTTTGACCCAACGGTTATTATCGGAACAAGATTGAAAGATTTTGGTCCGGCTTCTCACGGAAAGAATTTTCGTAAAGGGGGCGGGGAGTATTTGGTAGTCGAAGCCTGCGAATGGAGGAACGCTTTTTTGAACTACTCCCCCGCCGCGGCAATAATTACGAACATCGATAAAGAACACTTGGATTTTTTTAAAAATATTTCCAATGTTAAAAAATCTTTTTTAAAATTTATTTTCAAGGTTAAAATCGGTGGCGTCCTTGTTTTGAATAAAGACGATAAAAATCTAAAAAGTTTAGATAGACAAGTTAAAAAAATCGCCGCGAAAAATAAGCTTAGAGTTTTTTGGTATGATTTAAATTCTTCTTCTGGTATTTCTTTAAAAATCAGTAAAGTTTTAAAAGTGCCGGGCAGGCACAATCTTTCAAACGCTCTTGCCGCTTATACTTTGGCGAGGCAGATGGGAATTTCCGAAAAAATAATCTTGGAAGCATTTAGTCGTTATCGGGGCATTTGGCGGCGTTTGGAACTCCGAGGATATTTAAAATTGACAATTCCCGTGTATGACGACTACGCCCATCATCCGACCGAAATCAAGGCCTCGCTTCAGGCCTTACGGGAAAAATACCCCCGAAATAAAATTATTTGCGTATTTCAACCACACCAAGCCGAACGGCTAAAAATTCTTTTCAATGATTTTGTTTCTGCATTTCACGAAGCGGATAAATTGATTCTTTTGCCGGTTTACGAGGTGCCTGGGCGCGACAAAAAAAATAAAAAATTCACCTCGGAAAAACTGGCAAAAGCGATCTCCGGCAAAAAAAAATCACCAGAGGTAATTTATCTCCCCCGCCCCGAGAAATTACCGTCAGTTATTGAAAATTCTAAATTGAAAATTGAAAATTGCGTCATAGTTATGATGGGCGCGGGCGACATTGTTAAATACACCGATCTTTTGCTACGATGACAAAATATGTTTTTTAAAACTCCCGAAGATTTTAAGGGCCAATGCGGTTATGAAATAGACGGCTTTTGGTACCCGCGCGTTACAAAAATTATTGATATCAAAGCCAAACCCGCGCTTTATTATTTTTACGCCGGTGTGGAAAATTTTGCCGCCGGGGAAAAAATAAAAAGGCAGTCGGCGACCGAAGGAACTTTAATTCACGAAACTGTTGAGAAGATATTTTTGGGTGAAAAACCGGAAATTCCGCCCACGATAGCCCCGTCAATCAAGGCTTTTCTTGAATTTATGGCCACTAAAAATATTCACGTTGACCCGGCCTATATTGAAAAACGACTGGTGAATTATGAAGAGCGTTACGCCGGCACGATTGATGTGGTGGCTTTGATTGACGGCAAGCTGGGAATTTTGGACATTAAAACCTCGCAGGAAATTTACCGCGATTATAATTTGCAGACGGCGGCTTATACGGTTGCGCTCAAAGAGGAATTAAAAGAGCTTGAAACCCGTTGGATTTTGCGGATTGACCAAAGCCGTTCCTGTCTCCGTTGCGGCGCGATTTTGCGGAGCAAAGGCGGCCGCGACAAAATAAAAATCCAATATGGTAATCCGTTTATGCGAACTTGTAATCATGAATGGGGCGAAGTGGAAGGCAGAATTGAGTTAAAAGAATTCCCCTACTGGCACGAGGACTTTCAGGCATTTTTGGGCGCGAAAAAACTTTGGGAGTGGGAAAATGATGAGTGGTTGAAGAAGGTGGGGTATCTCTAATAATTTCTTCGCGAGCTGAGTTTCCGTTCAGATAAATTATTCTCGCTCCTCGTCGGAAACCAAAGAAAAATTGAGAACTCAACCTCCTCCGACCACGGTCGGAGTCGGGATTCAGACAACTCAATTTTTCTGGCTTCCTTCCTCCTTGCGATTATAATTTATAACTTCACTCCAACAGGCTCGCGCCAGAAATTCTTAGAGATTTGTTATAAAAAAATTTATTTGAAAATAAAATAAAAAGGGGGCGTGATTTCTCACGCCCCGACGCTCCTCCTTCTTAGTTTTCTCGCAACTATCAGCTCGCTCCCCATTTGCAGTTTTCTCGTGGTTCTTAGCTCGCTCCACGCGATTAGTTTTCTCGTGGTTCCTAGCTCGCTCATCATGTGCAGTTTTCTCGCGGTTCGTAGCTCGCTCCCGACTTTTAGTTTACTCTCCAATCGTAGCTCGCTCCTGGACCTTAGTTTTCTCGTTGATCCCAGCTCGCTCGTCGTCCTTAGTTTTCTCGGCTGGATTAGCTCGCTCCCTTTTTATAGTTTTCTCACACCCAATAGCTCGCTCCCGGCCTTTAGTTTTCTTCGGGACGTTAGCTAGCTCGCTCCCAGTACATAGTTTTCTCGCCGCGATTAGCTACTTACCGGTTCCTCCTTCTTTTGAAACGCCATCTCGCCTTCAGACAAATCAACCATATCCCAAGGTGAGATATAAGTTGTGTGTTCGCCGCAGACTTCCGGATGAGTCAAAACATAAGGTCGCGTTACCGGCAGTCCCAACGCTTCTCGCCAGACAAGCCACAAGTGGTCAAGGAAAAGCACGATTGCCTTTCTTCTTGCCATCGCGTCCAAGTGCCCCAAGAAAAGAATTCCTTCCGGTTCGTTCTTCAAGGCGAGCTTGGTGTTGCAAGTCGGGCAGAAGCGGGTGTCTTTCGGCACTTTCATTTCCACCGCGCACTTCGGGCAAAATCTGCCGCGCGGAGTAGGGTTGATTTTCACTCCGGCCAGTTCCAGTTCGCTTCTCTTCCGCGACTTGTAGTTCTGGTAAAACTCAAAGTACTTGCCGCCGCCGAAAAGAATTGAATACTGGAAAAGCCGGTAAGCCGCTACCTTCAAATTGAGGTTGAAATCCAAAAGCACGCCAGCTTCCCTTTTTTGGTTCGGAGTGAGTCCGGCAAAAAAACGAAGCGCGCTCGGCGTCTGCAATCTTTCAATGCCTTCCACCCAAATCCATTCCGTTCCTTCTTCGTCAACTTCGGTTACCCGAGTGACAAAATTCGGAATCATCAAATCACCCTTTTTGTAATATCGGCCGAAATTTTCAATCTCGCCGATAACCTTGGCGATTGTCGCGAGTTTCATTCCTTGAATTCTCCGCCACCACTTCGCTGTCGGGTGCTCAAGAACATAGCTCTTGAGTTTCCCATCAACAAAGTCCTCCAGCGCTTTTGTGCGCTTTAAGAGTTCTTCGGTGTCGGGGTCCTTGCGACCTCCGCGGTCGAGGTGTCTGAGCCGAACTTGTGCCGCGACTCGCGCTCCCTCCATTGTCCAAGCGGTTTCGGAAAAAAAACCGAAATTGTTGACCCGTTTTGGCAGACCAACCGGCTTGGAACTGTTTCCGTTTCTCCCGTTCTCTTCCACGAGTTACCTCCTTATTCAGTTGTCAGGTGGAACAAAGTTCCAGTGCTGTTTTCCAACGTAGCATAGGTTATTTATTGTGTCAATAGTTTTTAGGGAAAAAGAAAGGGGCGTGAGCTTAAGCTCACGCCCCGACGCTCCTCCTTCTTAGTTTTCTCGCACCCATCAGCTCGCTCCAAGGCCGTAGTTTTCTCTGTGCCTTTAGCTCGCTCTGGGACATTAGTTTTCTTCCCGTATGTAGCTCGCTCCCGAATGATAGTTTACTCCTTCCTCCTAGCTAGCTAATTTGCCCCCTTTCTTTTATGAGGATGAAAATGAACTGGCATAATTCTAGTAATTTTTTATACATAAGTCAAAACCCGCCTTTCAGCGGGTTTTGGATTTGGTAAACCATAAGCCGGATTCTGTTTATGCGATAATTTATCTGGGCCGTTGATTACTCGCGGGCTCAAGCGGCACACCAACCTCGCGCTCCGCGCGAGGCGGTTCGGCCTTGCACCCCGTAAGGATTTAGCCGTTTCACTCTCGCCTTTTTATCTCTATAGCGAGATTAGACCAACAAGCTTGAGATTGGGTCTTCCTTCAGCTTTCGCTTCAGGACGTCACTGTTCGCACCTCTAGGTTCCCCTCGACGGCTGTTAGCCGTTACGTTTATCTTTGTTAAACAAAGAACGGGAGTCCGGACTTTCCTCTCCCCACCACTTTTATATGATGAAGAGCTATCGCTTGTCTCACCGAAGTTTATTATAGCAGATAAGTCTAAAAAAGCAAAATTTGCAAATATTTTATATCAGCGTATCCAATGCCTGGTTCACTAATTTATCAGCTCCCTTATTTTTTTCTCGTGGAATGTGAGAAAAAGCAACACTTTTAAAATCCTGTCTTAAATTCCAAATATCAATAAAAAGCGGTTGAAGCTCTTTATCTTTTATTTTGTATTCACCATTTACTTGATTCACTAAAAGTTCGCTATCAGAGCGTATTTCAATTTCTGTTTCTTTTGCCTTTTTACCGCCCAAAAGATGTTTTGCTTTTTTCAAAGCAAAAACCACGGCTTTGTATTCGGCGATATTGTTGGTGGTATTGCCGATTTTTTCGGAATAACCTTTATTGCCGATTAAAATTCCGATTGCCGCCGGCCCGGGATTGCCGCGCGCGCCACCGTCCGTGTAAATTATTATTTTATTTTTTTCCATGGTATTTTTTGTCCTTTTTTAATTCTAAATCCACCGGCGTTCTTATGGCCACCGCCGCCAAATCGTTTTGCCAGTTTTGAAATATCAAAATCTCCCTTTGATCTTAGGCTGACAAGTAAATCATCGCCGTCTTTGAGCCAAATTATACTCATCGGCGGTTTTTTATCGTATAAAATTTCACCGATTTCTGAACGCAGCCCAAGAATTGGAGAATTTGCAGCAAGTGTATCAATTCCTAAAAAACGAACTTTTTCGGCTTGGCTCGCGACGCCAGAAATAATTTGTTCTTTAAAAGCGAGGAGAATTTTCCCAGTTTCAAAATATTTTTTTCTGAAATCAGCTCTTTCAAATTGGACGGCGAGCTTATCAAATTCTTTTAGATTTAAATCCAGAGTTTTTAAAAACGTTGTGATTTCCCTTGCGCCAGCTAATTTAAAGTTCCAAAGATCTCTATCCTCAATATATAAAATTAATTTTGGCGTCGCTTTTTTGGGATGAAAATATCGCCAAGTCAAAAATGCGCCGGAGTGATTTACGTTATAAACATAAAAATCGGCGAATTTGATATTTTCTTTTGCGGTAATGTGGTGATCAAGAAAAACCAACTTTTTCGTAATTTTCTTCAGCTTTTTAATGACTTCGGCTGGATAAGAAAAATCAAGCGAATATACTTCTTTGCCCTTAAGATTTTTTGGCGGCGGCGTTTGGTATTCAACCGGAATATAATTAGCTTTGTTGCCGAATTTTTTCCAAGCTGCCCAAGCTGCACCAAAACCATCGGGACAATTTTTATGGTATAAAATAACTATTTTTTTCATAAATTTTTCTGATTTTTTTCTAGTGCTTCAATTCCTGGCATTTTTTCACCTGCTAGATATTCAAGCATCGCGCCGCCACCGGTTGATAAAAATAAATTCCCGTTTCCCGTTTCCTGTTTTTTGTTATGAGTTAACAGTTGGAGTGAAGCGACTGTTTCTTCGCCGCCGACAATTGCTTTGGCGTTATTATTTCTAGAAGCGTAGAAAATCGCTTCCCAGATGCTTTTTGTTCCGCCGGCGAATTTTTTATTTTCAAAAACTCCCATTGGCCCGCTCCAAATAATTGTTTTTGATTTTTTTATAATATCGGAATAAATTTTCGCGGTTTTGGGGCCGATATCCAAAATTTTCTTATTTTCAATCATTGTATCAATCGGCAGAATTATTTTTTTATTCTTGAGATACGGTTTCATATCCATATTTTTATCGTAAAGCGAATCCCCTATCGGCAATCCTTGAGCGGCGAAAAATGTTGTTGACGGCCCGCCGCCAAGTAAAAATTTATCGGCCCTGTTTTTGAAAAAATTTAGGACGCTAAGCTTATCAATGGTTTTAATCCCTCCCAAAACGAAGATAAGCGGCGGCTTGAAATTTTTAATAGCGTTATCTAGATTTTTAATTTCCTTTTCGAATTGCAGTCCGGTATAACTCGGAAGAAATCGCGTTATAGCGCTTATGGACGCGTTTGTCCGGTGGGACACAGGGAAGCCATCATTTACATAAAAGTCCCCAAAAATGGCTAGTTTTTTAGCAAAAATAGGGCTGTTTGTTTCTTCGCCCGGCCAAAAACGCAAATTTTCAACCAAAAAAACTCTTTTTGACGATTTTTTCACGAATTCCCGAATGCCTTTCTCCAACGGATTTTTTATGAATAAAACGTCTTCTTTCAGCCTTTTGGTAATAATTTTTTGGAACGGCCTTAAAGAATCTTTTTGGGTTTGCTTGGAAGGGCGACCACGGTGGCTTAAAATCACAACTTTTATGCCATTTTTCAAAAGCAGTTCTACTGTCGGCAGAACCGCGTCAATCCGGAAATAGTTTTTACTCCCCCCCTCAATATTCAAGTCAATTCGGACAAGTGCCGTTTTACCTCCCCGCCTTATTAAATTTTCTTTGCTTAGATACTTCATTTTCTGATAAACTGATTATAAACGTTTTATTGAATTTATAAAAATATGACAAAAAACATCGTGATTTTAGGAGCGGGTTTTGGCGGACTCCGAGCGGCGCGGCAAATCCACAAACATTTGAAACGCTCCGCGCTTCTTAAAAAATATCAAATTTTTCTTATTGATAAAAACGATTTTCATTCTTTCACGCCTCTTTGGTATGAAATTGCAACGACCTCAAGAGAAGTGGCCGATAATTTAAAATTAAAATCCTTAGTCGCTTATCCCCTGCCGGATTTGCTTAGAAATAAAGAAATTAAATTTCTGAAAAACGAAGTGCAGAAAATTGATTTACCCGGCGGCTCTGTTATTTTTGATGATTCAGAATTGAAATTCGATTATTTGATTTTAGCACTCGGTTCAGAAACGAATTATTTTGATATTCCTGGACTTAAAGAGAACTCCTTGGCTTTTAAAAGTTTTAATGATGCGGTTGCCGTTCGCGACGCGATTTGGGACGCGGTTCTTGCGCGGAGAGATTCGCCGGCAAAAGAGTTAAAAGATTTACAGATTATAATCGGCGGCGGCGGTTCAACCGGCGTTGAATTGGCCGGAGAAATTAAATCGTGGGCATGTGAACTTCAAGAGGAATTGGGACCAACGTGCGGTATTCAAGTGGCGGTTGTTGAGCGCGCGCCGATAATTTTAACCGGTTTCAGCGAACGCGTTATCAATAAAGTGAAAACACGGCTGCTAAAATTAGATGTGAAAATAATGAATGGCGAAGCGATAAACAAAGTTATTCCCCAGGCCGTGGTTTTGGAAAACGGAAAGATTTTACCGTTTGATATTTTGATTTGGACCGGCGGCGTAAAAACTCCGGCAATCCTTCAAAAATTATCGTTAAACTACGATGAACGGAAAAGAATTAAAACAAGTTTAGCACTCGAATGTCTGCCGGAAAATAAAAAGATTAAGTTCGCGGGAAAAATTTTTGCCGTAGGCGATATTGTGGCAGGCGCCCAGCAAGTAGTGCAAGTCGCAATATCGCAGGCGGATGTCGCCGCTTATAATATTTTTGAGGAAATTAAGCGCGGGGAAAATTTATTGAAAAGCCGTTCTCTTAGAAACTACAAGCCAAAAAACTACCCTTATATTATTCCTGTTTGCGGCAAATTCGCCGTGGCTAAAATCGGTCCGTTTGTTATTTCCGGCTTCTGGGCCTGGATTTTAAAGGGCTTGGTTGAATTGAATTACTTAATTTCAATTATGCCGGATTGGAAAGCGGCAAAAATTTGGCTTAGAGGGCTTTTGGTGTTTGTTAAAAATGACAGGTTGGGATAATTTTCACCAATGATATCCGGGCGAAACCTACTTTCCCCATAGCCGAAGCCACAAGTATCATCAGTTCACAAAGCTTTTACTTCTGTGTTCGGAATGGAAACAGGTAGGACACCTTGTGATTAATCACCTGGAAATCATTGGAGAAAATTTTTAAATAAATTTTATTCAGGATTCTGAATTTATCGAAGGACAATAGATTTATTAGTACTCCTCGGCTGAACGCGTTACCGCGCTTACACCTAGAGCCTATCAACGTGGTAGTCTTCCACGAATCTTGTTCCGGCCGAAGCCGGAACGATACCTAATCTTGGGAGAGGCTTCGCGCTTAGATGCTTTCAGCGCTTATCCCGTCCGAACATAGCTACCGAGCGATTCACCTGGTGGCAAAGCTCGTAGACCAGAGGTTCGTTCAACCCGGTCCTCTCGTACTAGGGTCGACTTCCCTCAAGTATCAACGCCGACAGCAGATAGAGACCAACCTGTCTCACGCATTTTTTAACTTTTCCGTTATTACTAACGGGATTGGACTATACCACTATCCGATTTTTCGGATAATCGACGTGTTATGGAATTGTAAAATTCCATCCAGCCGCTAAACGGCTAAGTCTCTAAGGGGTTATCTACCCAAATTTTTGGACTTGATAAATTTATATTAAAAATGTATTCTTCTTTCAGAACCTTGAAAGGAGGTTGTTATGATTCCAGGACAACTTGGTCGTTCTTCTATTCCAGTATCAACAAAACCACCGACCAAATTCGAAAAAGTTTGCGGAATTTGTGCTTTTGGCGTTTACATCGTTATCGCTGTTCTGGTTGTTTTAACGATTATCTTCTAGCTCCCTCTCTGGGAGCTCTTCTTTTCTTTTTTATTTAGTCCAAAAATTTGGGTAGAAACTTCCCTCGGTATTATCCTTATGAAACCAGGTTAAATCTCAAAAGGACTTCACCGATATGAGTCGATTTTTTCAATCCGCATTACTGCGGAAAGCCGCCGTGTTCGATGTTCCTGGTTCAGTTTGTTGACGGTCTGAACCCAGCTCGCGTACCACTTTAAATGGCGAACAGCCATACCCTTGGGAGCTTCTCCACCCCCGGGATGTGGTGAGCCGACATCGAGGTGCCGAGCGCGGTCGTCGCTAGGGACGCTCGGACCGCACTAGCCTGTTATCCCCGGAGTAACTTTTATCCGTTATCTCCTGCCTTTCTATAAAGAACAGTCGGGTCGCTAAGTTCCGCTTTCGCGCCTGCGCGACTTGTAGGTCTTGCAGTCAAGCTGGCTTTTGCCTTTACGCTTTGAGCGCGATTTCCATACGCGCTAAGCCAACCTTAATAAACTCCTCCGTTACTCTTTAGGAGGATTCCGCCCCAGAAAAACTGCCCGCCAGGCACTGTTCCCGCGCGTTTTTGCCGCGCAGGTTAGATATTAAAATTTGGAAGATGGGTGTTTCATTGGCGGATCCATCTGCCCCAAGAGGCAGACTTCAAATCCTCCCCACTACGCTACGCATTCAGACCTTAATATCAATACCAAGCTACAGTAAAGCTTCCGGGGTCTTTTCGTCTTGCTGCCGGTATCCCGCGTCTTCACGGGAATCGCATTTTCATCGGGCTCCTCGTTGAGACAGTTCTCCAGTCGTTACACCTTTCGTGCGCTTCAGAACTTACCTGAAAAGGAATTGCGCTACCTTAGAACCGTTATAGTTACGGCTGACATTGACGAGGGCTTCGGCCAGTCAGCAGTAGATATTACTACCTACCACCGCCAGCGTTAACCTTCTCGCATCGGTCAGGTGTCACCCCCTATACTTCCTCTTGCGAGTTCGCAGGGAGCTGTGTTTTTGGTAAACAGTCGCCAGAGATACTTTAGCTGCGACCAATAAATCTTGCGAAATATTGGTAAGGCATATCCCGAAGTTACGCCTAGCTTTTTTGCCGAGTTCCTTAACGAGGACTCACCCGTTCCCCTGAGGCTACTCGCCTCATCCACCTGTGGCGGTTTACGGTACGGATCCCATTCTTTTATTGCTTAGAAGATTTTCTCGGAAGACGATTCGCCCGGATTGGTAAAGTAAAAACTTTACCTTTTCTCGATGTATGAATTTTGCCATTAAAAGCAGTTTCCCGGATTTTCCTAAGAAACAATTCTTAACACTAACAACGTCAAACCATTAAGACGTCCGGATTTATTTTCTTCGTCCCTCCTTCGCAAAAAAATGGGAGGGCTGGAATATTAACCAGCTATCCATCAGCTACGGTTTTCACCATTGCCTTAGGGTCGCCTAACCCTCCGCCGATTTTCGTTGCGGAGGAAACCTTGGATTTGCGGGGAGCGCGTTTTTCACGCGCTTTGCGATTACTCATGCCAACATTCTCTCTTGGTATCACTCCAGAGCTTCTCGCGAATGCTCCTTCAACGCAGATACCAATGCTCTCCTACCACTCATGGACTTCACAGAAGAGGCGAACGAACTTTCCGTTCGCCAATATTATATTAAAGAACAATTTGTTGGACGAAAACCTACTCAACTGCGGAATCGATGACGCCGCAATTTTTCTCCCGATTTTTTTAGAATCAAGGCCGGCCCAAGAGCCGTTTCGGTTTCCGTCCAACCTTTAAAAATTATCTTTGGAGATTTTTCCTCTGTGAAGTCCATGAATCCGCGTCTTCGGTAGAATGCTTAGCCCCGATAAATTTTCGGCGCCACTAACCTCGAATAGTGAGTTGTTACACACTCTTTAAAGGATGGCTACCTCTAAGCCAACCTCCTATCTGTTTATGGTTAATGACCACCTTTTACACTTAGCATTCATTTAGGGACCTTAGACGGCGATCTGGGCTCTTCCCCTCGCGACCACGGAGCTTAGCCCCCGTAGTCTGACTCCCGCGCTTTTACTTTCTGGCATTCGGAGTTTGATTGGTCGCGCGAGATTTCTCCCTGTCGCAACCATCCAGTGCTCTACCTCCAAAAAGAAACACGCGAGGCTAGTCCTAAAACTATTTCGGAGAGAACCAGCTATTACCAAACTCGATTAGCTTTTCACTCCTTACCCCAGCTCATCCGAGAGTGTTGAACAACTCACCGGTGCGGGCCTCCAGTTGCATTTCTGCAACCTTCACCCTGGCCAGGGCAAGCTCGTTTGGTTTCGGGTTTTACGCATACGACTTCTCCGACGTAAAGTCGGAGGCGCCCTATTAAGACTCGGTTTCCCTATGCATGCGTCCGTTTAAGGACTTATGCGTGCCGTATACATAAACTCGTTGGCTCATTCTTCAATAGGCACACCGTCACCCGGACTCCGCCTTGCGGCAAAGCCATAAGGCTCCGGTTCCTTGTAAGTGGATGGTTTCAGGTACTATTTCATCGCCCTAACCGGGCTGCTTTTCACCTTTCCCTCACGGTACTTGTTCACTATCGATCACCAAATGTATTTAGCCTTAGGAGATAGTACTCCCGGATTCCCTCGAAGTTTAGTGGCCTCGAGGTACTTAAGAATAAAAGAGATTGGTTGTTTGGTTTTCGTCTACGAGGCTATCACTCTCTTTGGCTCCGCTTTCCAGCGAGATTTGACTAACCAAACAATTTGTAACCAATTTCACTATGACACTGACCATAACAATAACGAAAAGTCATCGTTATAATCAGCGTGATAGTGAGTTCTCTTACCTTGCAACCCCCAAGTCCCTTGCGGGATTGGGTTTAGGCTGTTCCCTTTTCGCTCGCCGCTACTTGGGGAATAACTTTTGTTCTCTTTTTCTCCGCTTACTAAGATGTTTCAATTCAGCGGGTTTGCTTCCGCCCAAATTTTTGGATTTGACATAAATCTTGTCTTTTGCTAAATTTACCCTCGGTTCTTTTGGGGGAGCTGGTTAACCATACCGTCGTGGAAGCATAGGACCACGAGACGCCGCAGATGCAGTTTCTGCGCTCCCCCGCCAGTTTTATTTAAGCGCGCGTAGCTCAATGGTAGAGCAATGTTGAGACCCGTTTTGTCTTCCCAACCAACGGGTTTGCAAACAAACATAGGTTGCTGGTTCAAATCCGGTCGCGCGCTTTCCCTTATTTTGGGAGGTAAGAAAAACTTACCTCCCTCTTTTTATTTATCCCTCACCCTTCAAGGAGTTGCGCTTCGCGCACAATGTTGAAAGAGTGCTCCTTGAAGAGTGAGGGATTTCAAATTCCAAAAATTTGGGCGGATCTCCGAAGTTTGTTCGGAGGGGTTTCCCCATTCGGAAATCCTCGGATCAAAGGTTGCTACGCACCTCCCCGGGGCTTATCGCAGCTACGCCGCGTCCTTCATCGCCATTTGGTGTCAAGGCATCCACCATCCACCCTTAATTTTGTCCTTCGATAAATTCAAGACCCTGAATTTATCGAAATTCGATTTTTATTTTTTTAATTTTCTATCCCAGATATTAAGTTTTCAAGCTGCTATCCAAACAACAAAAAACCGCTTTTAAGGCGGATTAGAGAACACGCAAAAATGCGGCTCATTCAGATGGCGCTCCGCCTCTATATGTAAATCTCATTTCCATTCGTATTATGAGTGTAGTGCAAGTAAATTATGCTTGTCAAGCGCCGAGAGTTATCCCCAATTACGCGGTTATTAAAGGCACGAAATTAAAGCCAAAATACTGCTTTTGAGCGAACTGGTTTTGACCGGTTTTATCTAAAACAATAATGCTTTGGCCGACCGGCGCGACAATCCGGCCGCCCATCTTTAGCTGGTCTTTCCAGGCCTGCGGAATTTCTTCCGCCGTTGCCGCGGCGATGATTTTGTCATACGGCGCTTCTTCGGTTAATCCTTTTGAGCCATCGCCTTCTAAAATTTTTGCAATTCCGTTTTCTACAAATCCGTATTTTGAAATATTTTCTTCAGCAAATTTTTTCAGTTCCGGAATTCTTTCAACGGCGAAAATTTTTCCCTGTTCACCGACAATTTTGGCAAGCATCGCCGTTTGCCAGCCGGAGCCCGCGCCAACATCTAAAATTTTCTCGCCCACTTTTGGTTCTAAAAGTTCCAACATAAAAGCGACCGTAAGCGGTTGGGAGATTGTTTGTTCAAAACCGATTGCAAGCGGATAATTTCCGTAAGCTTCTTCTTTTGCTTCTTCGCGGACAAAATCCTTCCGGTCAATTGCGTTAAACGCTTCAATGATGGAGGGCGTTTTCAAATAGCCGTCAGCTATTAGTTCTTTAATCAAATTTTCTTTGGTTAGTTCTTTCATCGGCAATTTAATGATATTTTAATTTCCTTTTTTCATCAACCAAAGTTTCCGCTCAAAATAAATTCAACCTCGCTCCTCGTCATTCGTCACGAAAAATATCGAACTCAACCTCCCCCGACTGCGGTCGAGTCGGGATTCAAACAACGATATTTTTCTACTCCCTCCTTGTCGCTCGGGAATTTATAAGTTTGAGCTCCAACAGGCTGATTCAAAAAGGAAATTTATTGGTACTCAATTTTCATTATGTTCTCTCTGCTTGTCTTGAAGAATGCCTCGGAGTCCCGACGAGCTTGGTCCCCGCCGAGGCGGGGTCGTCGGGGCGAGAGACCAAGGGTGGCGCTCGTCGCTGGAGCGAGCGAACGCCCGGTTCTGAAAGATAAGTGGAGAGAAATTTTATTTATCTCCCAAAAGAAGATTCAATTATTTTGTCCAGAATTTTTGAGAATTGGATGCCGGTTGCTTCGGCGGCTTTCGGCAATAAGCTTAGTTCGGTAAGTCCCGGAATCGTATTTATCTCAAGCACAAAAACATTGCCGTTTTTATCCAAAATCATATCGGTTCGCGAGAAACTTCTGGCGCCAATTAAACGGTGGGCGGCAATGGCAATTTTGCGCAATTCTTTTATAAAACTCTCGGTTAAATTTGGCGGTGGTGTTATTTCTTCCGCGCCTTCAGTTTCGTATTTTGAATTGTAATCAAAAAAATTATTTTTCTTTGGGATAATTTCGGTGGGTAGCAAAGCAAATTCACTTCCTTGTGAACCGTGGTCAATTACGGCGCAAGTCATTTCTCTGCCTTGAACATACGGTTGGGCGATGGCTTCTTTTCCGGCGGAAAAGATTTCGCCGAGCGCGTCCGCGGCCTCATCTAAATTTAGGGCAATGCTCACGCCAAAACTTGAGCCGTCGCGATTCGGTTTCAAAACGGCGGGAAAGCCGATGTAGTGGCGGATTGAATCAAGGATTACATTTTTATCTGTTTGCCAATCTGATTTATTAAATAAGTGAGTTTGCGGTGTTTCTAAATCGCCATCCCGAAAATGGCGAAGCGAAAGAAATTTATTCATCCCTAAGGCGCTCGCGCCCACGCCCGAGCCGGTATAAGGAATTTGATGTAATTCTAAAATATCCTGCACGGAGCCGTCTTCGCCATAGGCGCCGTGCAAAGCGATAAAAGCCAAATCAGCGTGTTTTTTTAGTTGAGCGGGCGTAATTTGCCAATCCCCTTTTTCGTCAATTAAAATTCTTTTGACTTCGTATTTATTTTTGTCTAAATGAGCGGCAACATTTTCACCGCTTTTTATGGAAACCTCATGTTCCCGCGACGACCCGCCCATTAAAACAGCAACTTTTAATTTTTTGGAATTGGAAACAACCATAAAACTAGTTTACCCGATTTTGCTCTTTCGGTAAAAGAATTTGCGTATCTCCTCAACTAGAATAATTGATCCGGCAATTGGAATAATGATAAACCATTCTGAAAGTGAGAGTGGTGTGGTGTGTAAAATTTTCTGCAAAAAAGGCGTATAGAGTGCGGCGAATTGTAGAAATATGACCATCGCAGTGGCACCGACTAGAAACTTATTGGAAAATGGATTCATTTGGAAAATAGATTTGCTTTCGGATCTGCAATTCCAAGCATTGAACCATTGGAACACTGCAAGTGTCGTGAGCGAAATTGTCAAAGCTTTGGTAATATCAGTTTCAAAATATCCTTTGAAAAGATAGAGTGTTCCGATGGCCATCGGTAATGCCATCAAGAACATTCTTTGCATCATAAGCCCGTCCACAATCCATTTTTTAGGTCGTTCAAATTTTCCTTGCATGAGCCCTTTTTCTTTTGGCTCCATGGCGAGAGCAACATCAAGGAAGCCATCGGTAACAAAATTAAGCCAGATGATTTGAGCGGCAAGAAGGGGTAATGGGTAGCCTAAGACAAGCGCACCGGCAATGGCGAATACTTCACCCATGCTCGTGGAAAAAAGATAAAGAATAACTTTTTTGATTGTCTTATAAATCCCTCTGCCTTCTTCGGCAGCTGAAACTATACTTGCGAAGTTGTCATCCAAAAGCACTAAATCCGACGCTTCCTTTGCCACCTCGGTTCCGATTTTCCCCATCGCAACGCCGAGGTCGGCAGCAACAAGAGACGGCGCGTCATTCACGCCGTCTCCGGTCATGGCTACGGTTTCACCTCGTTCGCGATAAGCTTGAATAATGCGAAGTTTGTGATCCGGCGTCACACGCGCAAAGACAGTGGTGCGGACGAGTTTTACTGCAAGTTCTTCGTCGGACATTCTATCGATTTCTTCCCCGGTGAGAATCCCGTCGCCTTCGCGCCAAATATCCGCCTCTTTCGCGATTGCTTGTGCCGTGAGACGGTGATCGCCCGTGATCATGACCACGCGCATATCTGCCGCCCGTACCCTTTGCATCGCTTCTTTCACTTCGCTACGAAGCGCGTCTTGCATGCCAAAAAAACCAACAAAAGTGAGTGGTGGCATTGCGTTTCCATCAACGCTCCGCCCAGTGTCTTGATTTATGGCATAGGCAACTACCCTAAAACCGCTTTGCGCAAGATTATGGAAAACTGATTCTAATTCTTTTTTCTTTTCTTCGTTCAGAGTTTCGGTTCCATTTTTGTGCCAGACATTTTTACAAAGCTCAAGCACTTTCTCCGGTGCGCCAACGATAGTAAGAAAATTTTTGTCGTCCACGGCTCGAATTGTGGCATGATACTTTTTTTGATAGTCAAACGGTAATTCAAAAATTTTCGGTGTTTCCTGCTCCAGCGTTTCGTGGCGAAATCCGATTTTTTCAGAGAGCACCAACATCGCCGCCTCGGTTGGATCGCCAGATATTTTCCAAGTGCTGGTTTCTTCTAAGAAAGAGAGTCGGGCGTTCGCGCAGAATGCTGCGATTCTTCCGCTAAAAAGTAATTCGGGGTGGTTTAAGGGGTCAATAATTTTACCGTCAAAAGTTGCTTCGCCTTTTGGCTCGTATCCATTACCCGTGATGTCAAAAATTTTTCCGTCCACATACACGCGCTGAATAACCATCTCGTTTCTAGTGAGCGTTCCGGTTTTATCCACAGCAATAACTTTTGTTTGTCCCAATGCTTCCACCGCCTGCAATCGTTTCACCAGCACATTGCGTTTTGACATTCTCCGAACGCCCGTTGCCAAAACAAGAGTCATCACAATCGGCAAACCCTCTGGAATTATAGAGACTGAAAGCGCCACCGCAGTGGTAAACATTTCTTTAAGGGATTTACCAGAAAGCACGCCGAGAATAATTAACGAAATGCTTATGATACTTACCGTAACGATGATAATCCGAGAAAGGTAACGTATGTTAGTTTTCAAAGGAATCTCGGTATCAATGGTGGAGATTTTCTGCGCAATTTTTCCAATTTCTGTTGCGAGTCCGGTAGCCACAACAACCGCAGTGCCGTTTCCACTCAAAATGTGCGTGCCTTTGAATACCATATTTTTCTGATCCGCCACCGGCAGGCCTGCCTCACCGGCAGGCAGGTTGTCGGTTGGTATTACCGTATCGATTTTTGTCACTGGTTCTGATTCCCCAGTAAGACTCGCTTCATCAATCTTCAGAGTATTGGCGAAAATAATCCGGGCATCAGCCGGCACCTTTTCTCCTTCTTGTAACACAATAATATCCCCGGGTATTACTTCGGTATCTGAAACTATAAGCTCTTTTCCATCTCGCAATACGGTTGCCGAAGTTTCGGCGAACTTCTTTAAGGCAAGGAGTGTGTTTTGTGCTTTACCCTCCTGAATTGTTCCCACAGTTGCATTAAAAATAAGCACCGCAAAGATAATTGAAGCGTCAATAGTTTCTCCCATCGCAAAAACAATGCCCGCCGCGGCAAAAAGAATGTAAATCAGTGGGCTTTGGAATTGACGCAAGAAAATAATGAAAAGACTGTCCACCTTCCCTTCGGGAAGATAATTTCGGCCGTATTCTTTGAGGCGTTCAGTTGTTTCTTCTCTCGTTAAACCATGTTCACGCGAATGAAGCGCGCCAAGAACTTCGGGAATTGCTTTGGCATGCCATGGAACTTGTTGTGTCATAGGATTATTTGATCAAATCATCTGTGCCAGCGTTAGCTGGCGCGCCGCTCAAATTAAATCCTTTTTTCTCTCCTCAAACTCTTTTTTGTTAATTTCACCTTTTGCGTATCGTTCTTTCAAAATTTCAAGCGGAGACTTATCTTTTCCATGCGCATCATTGCTGTGATCGTGTCCGCACATACGACCCCTTCCGAAACCTCCTCTTATTAAGGCTATAATCGCCCAAATTATGACGCCCCAAAAGACGAACATAAAAATCCAACCGAAACCGCCAAAAGGCGTAAATCCAAAGTTCATCATATAATTAAAAAATTAAAACTTTATCCGAACCCTCGACCATTTTGAGCAAATCGGACATCGTGGAAACGGGACAAACATTACTTTCTTCTTTGTCGCGCACTTTGAGACAAGTGCCACAAGCGTAAATTTCACCCTTCAATTCTTTGAATTCCGTTACCTTCGCGGAAATATCAAAATCCTTGCTGTCGGGGATAGTATCAAGTTCTGAACCCTCGTTCATTAAAAATATTTCCACTTGATGGCCCGCTTTAAGCGCAGTAATTCCCAAACGAAATGTATTCCACGCGTGTTCCGGTTTATTTGATTGTAAAATGATGCCGAGTTTCATAAAATTATTTTACCAAATTTTCCATCATAATTCAAGAAAGGTCCGCCCTCCAGAGGCGGGTAAACTTCTGGTTTTTATAAAGTTCAAGCCCTGCCTCGCCGGCAAGCAACCCTTTCATTTCCCAACTGGCGGTGTATTCTGAAAATAGCTTGAACGCATTTCGCCGCCTGCGGCGGCGTGGGCGGTGGACAAAAATCCGAGCGGCTCCGCCGCGAACATTAACAATTTTCTCGCTATGCGAGATCTGGCGTAGCCATGACAAGTTTTTCTTTGGTGGCAAATTCTCGCTCTTTGAAAAAGAAATCGGGTCTCGTGGATTTTCACGGAGACCCGATCTAAACGAACTTCCGTTCTTGGTAGGAGAAGTTTTTCACTTCGCTACCATCGGTGTTGAAGTTTACTTCGGCTTCCAGTTTCTTTCCGGCCAGAACCAAGGGAACCCACTTGCCATCCGCAACCCACATTTCTTCAAGTGGAAGTTGCAAAACTGGAAACCAATGTGGCTTCATCTCGTCTGATTCGCGCGGTTCTCCACGCCAATCTTTTACCAAGAAGACATGGCACTCAAAGAGCTGGTTACCGTCGAAGTAAAACCGAACTAGACCAACTTGTTCAAGAGCTTCTTCAGAAGCAGACAAACCAGATTCTTCTTGAAGCTCCCTCACGGCGGCTGTTCGTGGAGTTTCTTGGTCGGCAACCTTACCACCATAACCATTCCATTTCCCAGTCCCAAAACCGCGTTTCTTCATGGCTAAAAGAACTTGGTCATCACGCAAACAGAAGCAAAGCGTAGACAATTTCATGGTTTACCTCCTTGTTGTTTATGTTCTAAACAATAGAGTATCACAAATTATTAAAAATATAGAACAACATATTGTTGTTCAAAAAATCCTTATGAAAAAATTTCTTTTGCCTTTCCAAAATATGGTTCGAGCCGATTTGTTTTCAGGTTCTTTGGCAGTTTGGACCTCGCAAAGCGAGGCAACAATTTCAAGTTTTTCTTTGGTGGCAAATTCTCGCAATGCAATTCAGAAATTAAAACGATTCTTGTTTTAATTCCGTACCGAGTCTGTATTCAATCTTGTTGTCAGAAATCCACCTGACAAAAGTTGCGTTCTGACCTCTGGCATCGGCAAATTCTGGATTATTCAAACTAGCTTTGTTGGCGAGAGTTTCAGAATTCTTGATAAAGAGTCCGCACATTCCCTCAAAACATCCGCCTTGATAAACAAAGTTCGTACCGCTCGGGGAGAAGCTAACAAATTCGTTTCCAAGATAATAGTTGGTGAGCAAATTAACTTTATTAGTAGAGCGTAAGAAAATGCCAGCAACTTTATCAGGAGATAGAGTATCACTTTCTATGGTAAAACCAATTTTCATTTTATCGGGAGAAACAATAATAGAAGCAAGTCTTGTTTTGCCTTTGAAGGATGTTTTGTTTTCGCAAAACATTTTTCGGTCAGGAGTGCTGGTTAGATTATATCCGTCGCATAACTGGCTCTCGGTTTTGAACCAATTGAAAATTGTATCGCTATCAATAGATAGCAAAACCTTCCCATCTGCGACAATACTTTTCTTATCTGCCGAAAGAGATGGTGTTCCCGACATAGAAGTAGCGGGCGGTTGTGTATTTTGGGAATTATTAGAAGTCGGCGTATTTGTAGTTGTTGGTGTAGTTTCTTGCTTTTGGAAAAATATGAAATACCCACCAACTCCAGCGATTATGACAAGGGTTAGAATGATGACTAATGTATTTGAAAATCTTTTTTGGTTCATGGTTTTTGAAAAATTGCGGTATTCATTGTACAAAATTCGAACCTTTTTTGAAAGCAATCCTGACGAAGAAATCTGAAACAATGCGGACGAAGTTTTGCGGAAACAATTTTCTGGGGAA
>Ga0265296_1001301_pt1 | contig 29295 bp, 44 predicted proteins | sample MunlanPumphouse1_FD_189073 | JGI IMG/M metagenome (GOLD analysis project Ga0265296, IMG submission 189073) | Groundwater microbial communities from a municipal landfill in Southern Ontario, Canada - Pumphouse #1 | ecosystem: Environmental > Aquatic > Deep subsurface > Groundwater | place... | reverse complement strand
CATCGATATTGATCACCTACATCTCTTCTTCATGCAGCGACTGCTTATCCTTCATCTCGTGGATCATATGAGAAAGTGCTTCTATATTGCGCGTTAATGATGGGAGAAACTGCTTGAACGCTTTTTCCAGGCCGCCGACACGGGCCTCCATGTCTTCCAGCTGCTCCGAGATGTCAGCCATCCTCGCCTCGATCTCGCGTGCAGGTGAATCCTTTTTGTTCTGGTCAAGCCTTATTTCAAATTGTTTTATCTCAGCCCTTATGCGGTCAAAATTATCATCTATCTTGTTGAGGCGGTCGTCGAACTTGCGCCATTTGTCATCCACAATGCCTTCTATAAGTTCTTCAAGCATGGCCTCCGGCGCTTCTACTTCCTCTTCCGGCATTTGGGTCTGCTGCGTGAAGTCAGGCGCGAATTCTCTTGGCATGTCAAATACGTTGTCTGTTGCCGGCGATTCTGTATCCATCCGATCCATTGGCCGCGGCCTCTCGTCGTCCACACCATCTTTGACTGCGCGGAGCATGGCGCCTTCTATAGACTCGTAAGAATATCCCTTTGATTTGAGTTGTCTTATTATGTCCTTGTCACTCATGCCTTTTTTTGTCATCTTCTGGACGTCATCTATAGGAACTTCCCTGTTATCCTTTGGTTTTTTATGAAATAGCATCTTATCAACTCCGTTTAAAGCTAAACTGCTGCTGCACTAATTAACTATTGCTATCGGCAGTTTAAATTTGTGATTAGAGTAAAAACATGGCGAAATGTTGCGTCATTTACCCTCGCTCTCTTACTCATTTTGCGCTGCCTGTGATGAAATATACGGCAACTGCCATTAATATTATTACAAAAATTATTCCTATAACCGAGTCACTTACCATAACTACCGAGCCACCAACAGCTATGAAAAAGACCACCAATCCTATGGCAGCCAGCAGGACAGCAACTCCCTTGTTGTCAAAGAGCTTTGATATGCTCCCGCCTGACATCGTTATGAAAAGGACTATGACCAGTATTCCGGCTATTATGACAGCTGCATAGCCAAACAGGTTTGTGAAGAACATAGCCAGCCAGGGACCGCCGAAGCCAACCACGAAAAAAGCAAGTACGAGCGAAAGCACTCCAATGACCTTCGGGTTTTCAAAAACCTTGGCTTTCATGAGAAGCCCATAGCTTATTGTGAACATGAAAATCCAGGGTAGCAGGAATCCGAAGAAGCCGAGTGCGTTAAGATTTGCAACCAGCAGCGAGAACGGGTCCATTTGTATCACTTGTATTATTTGCGTCAGCGAATATAAAAGTATGTACGCATCCGCTGTAAAAATAAATCAAGTCTTCAGAAACCGCGTTAATCCTTTTTACCGGCAGGAGCTGCTGCTTTCTCTTCCTTCGTAACCATGTAGACTGCTACTATTATGATTACTATCCAGAAGGCCAGCACAGCAATGTCGCTGCTTACTACTGCATATCCGATAAATGAGCCAGTCGAGCCTAGGAAAAGAAATATTCCTATTATTATGACGACTATTACATACAGGATGTGCTTGTAGCCTGTGTAGCCAAGCATTGCCATGAATAGCATGATTACCAGGATGCCAGCGAGGTATACGGAAGCGCCGCCGAACAGGTTTATGAAAAAGGCGGCTAACTGCGGCCCTGCTGCGCCTGTAACAAAGAACGCAATGACAAAAGCAAGTGCTATAGAAACTTTAGTATTAACTTTTTCACCAAAGAGACTCAGTTTTATCAGAAGCCCGTAGACAATAGCGAACGTGAAAATCCATGGAAGCAGAAATCCGTAGAACTCTGGTCCTAATATCGATGCAGGGTTAAGACTGAAAACCATTTTTTTCCAACTCTTTTATTATTTACTGTCATGTGTTTATATACGTTTTCCCCGTCACTTTGGGAAGCAAAGTGCATTACAGGGAAATTACTTTGTTTCCGGTGTCTTGTAAATGAGCCAGAAAAACAAAACAACTACAATAATTCCTACTCCCCATAACACAGCCTGAATATCCATGCCTGCTGGCAGGAATGATGTAAGATTCTGGCCAAAAGCAGCCATGAGCAATAAAAGTACACCAAGCGTTATGATAAGAGGAACCGTGTCACCGTCCTTATCACCTTCCTTCTTTCCAAATATTTTTCTGATCAGGGCAAAAAAGAAAACAACTATGAGCACCGCGGCAGCTATGGGCATATATTGCTGCATGCCAAGGACAAGCGGCTCATACATGACCGAGAAGCCAGCTATGGCCAAAGCAAGCAATGCATTGACCTTCTTGTTGAACTCGCCTATCTTGCTGTAGGAAAGCAGGCCAAAGATGAGCGCAAAAACGAACAGGAATGTAGAAATGAAAGGCATCACTGCCGGGTCGATTAAAGTTATTGCCATGATTATCAACTAAATGCGAACAGTTTTCATCGCCTTCTTGAGTTCTCTTATTTCACGGTTCGCTTCTCTTATAACTTTGTTTTCTTCTGAGACTACCCTGCCTTCATCACCCGTGCCTTTTGCCTCACGCCTTTTTTGTTCGGCTTCTTTTATTTCTGCTTCCAAATCATGTATCCTTTCCTGAATATGATGTTTTTGTAAAAAGTTTACATTAATTCCACGATGACCAGCTATGTAGCCCTCTGCTTCTTCTCTCGAATGACGTTCTCCTTCTTCTGCTTGAGCATATCGACTTCTCGAATATCCGCCACCTCCACCGCCGCCATGGGGCCTGAAGTGGCTGCCCAGATAGCCCAGCACGCCCAGTATGAATATCAGGAATATGAAGTAGGGTCCTGCCAGAAGCGCAAAGAAGGAATAGTAGCCGCCTGCTATTATGAACAGGTAGGCGCCAACACCAAGCATGACGCGGAAGTTTCTGTTAGGTATGATGCGGCCTGACATTATATAGAGTACCATGATGATGAAGATGGTTGGTACAATGAAAAACATTATGAGGTCCCTGAATATGTTGCCTGTAAAAGGCGAGCCTGGGTATTGTGTCATGCCCAGCAGCTCAACAAATAGTGATGTGCCAATGTCGTAAGCCATGGCTAACTATTATGTTTAGCTGAATAAAAAGATAATGCGAAAAACTAGCTCTAAGCGGCCATTCGCAGTTCTGTCATGGCACGTTCCGCGAATCTATTGAGTACATCCTTTTCCCCTCTTGCATGGGCCATGACCATCGGAATTTCAAGAGGCCTCATCACATTGTCAGTCCTTTCGCCATGAGGAACTCCATATACCAATCTCAGATGTTTTCCAAGCGCTTCGTGACCTCTCACTCTGGCACCGTCTAGTCCATAGAGGCTTTTGTTGATGTAAGTGTTGTAACCTTCTTCTACAGCATCATGTTCTGGCTTTTTGAGTCTTAGCTCTCTGCCTTTTCTTAGAATTTGATATTCAGGAAGCTCTATCTGTCTGTAGCCGTGTTCTGCCATGTCTGCAAGCAGGTTTCTTTCTGCCATCTCATAGGAGAGTGTTCCTGTGCCTATTCCGAAGTCTCCTCTAGAATAAGCGCCTGCCTTCTTTTCAGGTTCAGGCTTAGGAGGAGGCTTGGGCTTCCTTTCCTTAGGTTTTTCAAGAGAAGTGACCCAGCCAAAATATTTGCCTAAAAATTCAACACCTTTGTAAATAGTTTCATGCATTGGTATCTCTATAGCACCACGACCCTTACCGGCCTGAATTGTCTTTCCGGCGTCGAGCGCAGCATAGCCCTCTTCAGGCGGTACTTTTGGAAACATTGCCATTTTTAACACCTGCTCTATATATGGTTAAGGCAGTATATAAAGATTTTCACTACTTAAAGGTAATATATATAAAAGGGAAAATAAAAAATAATAAGAAAAAGAACATGACGTCAGCACCGCCGACGTCTATGAAGAAAGCTAGTTCTTGTTGAAGTATCTGCCGTCTACCATGCTGTCACGTATTCCACTCAGCTCGTTGCGGCCTCCCAGCCTGGTTATGTATTTGTTCTTGCCTCTGAAGGTGAACAGGCCATTCGGAAGTTTTTCTACCATTACCTCGATTTTTCCTGTCATTTTATCCAGATAGTAGAAACCACCATCCTGCATCTCGTGTGGAACAAGATAGGTCATTTCCTCGTCCTTATCTACATGTCCGCTGCTCTTGCCGCCTAAACCGTCATAGAACGCCAGAGCGAATAAGTATTTTGTATCATCCGATGCGTCTGATTTGAATACGCTCTTCAGGTATCTGTTGTCCCCAAAGCCTTCGCCGTCTAGCCAACTCAAAAGCCTGTCGCCATAGCCAGATCTTACCGGCCCTGCTTTTTCATATGTAGTTGTGGTTGTCATAACAATCACCTGTAACCTCCGTCAAAATCTTGCATTCTTCTATTCTGTATAGCTAGTGGCAGAATGCGGGATGTAAGAACCACCGGTGTATTCACCATTTCAAGATGCACCCAGTCTACTGACGAGTGATTCTTCACAAGAGAACTAGCAAAACAGATAGGTGAGCCTACCTTTGTAATCGTATAATTTAGACAGATATTCTTTGCGTTCATAGTCAACACCTTTATTCAGGCTCATTTTGTTTCTCATTACATATCTCGCTGTTTTAACCACGGTATAAGCATTTGGTTATACCAGAAAAGAGAATTCGCTACTGGTTCAACCAGTAATTTCCTATAGAAAGAGTAGTAGAAGTAAGACAAATGTACAAAATAAACCCACTTTAAGATACTTAGTAAAACTTTATATAGAAAAGTAAGATATAGTATAATTAAGGTGAAAAGTTGGGACAGTTTTGTGTTTAGAGCATTTTATCCAACCCCTTCAGTAGGCGATACCTATCGAAGAAGCAAAGATCTCATCCAAAGGCCAGTTAGTGATACCGAAGTATCTCCGCGATGCCGTGGGCATGAAAGAAGGCGATATAGTCATAATATCAAAACTCGATGAAAAGTTGATGTTGATGAAAAAACCAGCTGATCCGGCAAAGGCGCTGGTGAATTCAGGAAAAGATCTCGCGCTGAAAAATATTCGAAGAGAAATAAAGGGCGAATGAGTAAAGCGAAAAGAAAAATTAGCGTGAAGTACGAGCCGCCCTCCATCTGCTTGGTGTTAGTATGGGAAAAATATATCTTGATACTTTTGTCTTCATGGACATTTTATCCGGTGAAGATATATTCGGTAAGGCCATCCAATACATAGAAGAGGCAAAAAAAGTTGGCGGTGTTATTTCTGCCGTCCAGCTTACAGAGCTGGGCTTTCATCTGCGCCGCCGCAAGAGCAGGGAAAAGACAGAGGAAATTCTTTTCTACATACAGTCGCTGCCGAACCTGGAGATAATTCCAGTTACTGGCGAGATAGCAAAGGATGCAGGCCTGCTACGTGCGCGTTACCGCCGCATGAAGACGCAGAAGAAGTTCACCTACTTTGACTGCATCCATTTGGCAACAGCCCTAGCAGCCAAATGCACCAAGTTCGTCACAGGCGATCGTGGATTTAAGGAAGTCAAGGAAATCGAGACCGAGATATACTAGTAAGATTTAAATAGATAGAAGTTCAACTATTTGTAGGTGAAGTAAGATGAATATTACAGTATCTTCGAAAGGGCAGATTGTGATACCTCAGGATATAAGAGAAAGACTAAAAATAAAAAAAGGACAGCGCGTAAAGATAGAAGAAGTAGACGGCACGATTGTTGTATTCCCTGTTCCTAAAGACCCTATAAAAGCGCTAAGAGGTTCGGCAAAAATCAGTGGCGAATCCACAAAAATAGTGCGTTCATTAAGAAAAGAGTGGGATGAATGAACTTTCTCCTGGACACAGGTATTATAATTGCATTTGTAAACGCGGAAAAGGACAAGTCTTTGGAATCAATAGAAAAAATATTCGAACTGGCAAAAAGCAAAAAACTGCAAATATTCATCTCTTCTATTACCATTTCCGAAATTTACTCGTTTTTTTACAGGAAAAGAGAGCCAAAAAAAGCCGTGTGGATATGTTCCCTGCTCGAAGAAATAGGTGTGACAACAATAAATCTGGACAAGGAACTGGCAAAGAAAGGCGGCATATTCAAATCCAAATATGTGATGTCGTTTGCCGATGCAATAATACTGGCCACGTGCGTAAATACAGAAGCTTCATTGATTACTTACGACAAGGAATTTTCTGCTGTAGAGGACGTCCAAATTCTGAAGCCCGAAGAAGCTGTGAAAATGCTAGAAAAGGAAGAGCAAAAGAAATCTGGCAATGAAAGTAGATAGGTGTGAAATTATGAAGGAAGAATACAAAAACATCATGGGAATAAGGACAAAGGTTGCTATTCAAAATGCGGGAAAGAAATGATAGACATGAACGAGGCTATAAGGGATCAGAAAAGCATACTGCCTAGAATACGCAAGGAACAGAAAATAATACGCCTAGGAAAATCCAGCGTGGTTACAATTCCAAAAAAACTGGACACTTTTTTCGCGGTAGGCTCAAAAGTTCTTGTCGAATTCGATCCCAAAAACATGGAATTAAGGATAAAGAAAGGATAAAGGAAATCGAGACAGAAGTATACTAGAATTTGTATTCTTCCAGCTTGTATATTTTTGTGACAAGAACTTCTTTCCAGTCTCCGATAAGATCAGTGAATTTTTGTTTGATTTCCAGCTTCATCCTGTCCAGATCCTGGGGATCTCTTCCAAGAAGAACAATGTAAATATCATAATCTCCAAGCACTGACATCATATCAATGCATCGGGTATTTTTCTTCATGTATTCTATAAATTCAGCGTAGCGCTCTACGGTCATGTTTTTTATTTTAACGTATATGTGAACCCCAAGGTGCACTTCTGGATCTTCCGAATGTATGGTATATTTTAATATTACGCCATTTTTCTCCAGCTTTTGTATTCTTTTCTTTGTAGAATCCACAGAAAGCTGGACGGTTTTGGCTATTACCGTCAATTTTGTCCGTGCATTATCTGTTAAAATATTCAAAATCCGCCGGTCTATCTCATCCAAAGGTCTTATTTTCCCTACTTTTATCATATTTTATCACTATATTTATCTTAATTATTAAGATAAATACTTAAAATTAACTCATTTTTAAGACGAATTCTGCCTAATCTATATATATTTTAAGCCACATATAATTGTAACTGAAGGGTAGTAAATGGAGGTGTGGAATATGGAAGAAGAAAAAAAGGAGAAGCTGAAAGATTTTTTCGGTCGTCCTGTATGGGATGGCGGAGATCTTAGAGGGTGATGAAGATGACAGAAGAAGAACAAGAAAAGGAAAAGAAAAAATACAGGGACTTTTTCGGCCGGCCAGTATGGGAAGGAAACTAATCGGTGATGAAAAATGAATGAAAATGACCCTATATATAAAATGTTGCACAACATGGCGACTTGGTGTGAAAGACCCAGAGTATTCAATGGTAGAGAAGCGTGGCTATCAGGACGCGGAAGTCTAACTGAATTAGAAAGACACGCAAGAGAACTCAGCTCTGAATTATATCAGGGAAAAATGCCGAAAGCAACTTACAACGCATTGATTGAGGGAACACATTCGATATATAGTCAAGCCAAAGCACTGGGTATGGACATAAAACCGGAACCGGTGCTCCATAGAAAATGAGATGATAAAAATGACAGTATATGATAAAACACTTGAAAAAGCGAAAGTAGACGCAAAAAAAGCTTTTGCACGTTTAAAAGCGATAGAAAAAATGAAATCCAGAGCCGAAGGATTGTCTAGAATATCAGACATATATCTGCGTATACGTGATAATCAAGACTGTTTAGATGCTGATCCTGTTTATGTTATGGTGACAAGAACTTATGATGACATTTGGCCATATACTCGAATCGGCCACCGTACGATACTTTCATTGCCTGACGGTAGAGATAAAGGAGATGAACTCCACGCCCATGCGGTTGCACTTTCCGGAGATATGTGGAATCGTACAATGACAGAAGCAACATATAACGCACTTTCTGATGGAACGCATCTTTTATATCAGCAAGCCAGAGCATTAGGTATAGAAATCAAGCCTGGTCAAAAGCCACAGGAAATACTCTGAATGAAAATAGCAAAAAATAACAAAAACAACAAATTTTAACATGCAAGCCTAATTATTATCCATGAAAAAAGAGTATCTAAGAGCAAGTGCAATATTGAAAGTGTATAAGGAAGGCCGCCGCGATTTTTCCGGTGTTGTATGTAACAATGATTCTTTCGATAATTTTGACCTGCGCGGAATTATATTCAAGAAAGCAAACCTAAGTTATTGTGGTTTTCACAGCACAAATCTTGAAGGCGCTGATTTGTCAGGTGCAGTTTTGGAATGGACAGGATTCATAAGAGCTAACCTTAGGCATGCTAATTTTGAAAAAGTGCGTGCAGTCTGGTCGCGCTTCAATGAGGCACAGTTTGAAAAAACGAATATGCGCGGTGCTGATGTTAGCTGGTCACTTTTCTTTGATACAAACCTGTTTGGCGGCGCAGATCTTACCGGAGCGATAGGAGTAGATACCATAGCAACAGATCCCAGTCAGATAACAGAAGAAGGCATGAAAAAACTGGCTGAGCAATTGGGAAAGATGCAAGGAAAGATAGATCAAGAATTAGCTATTAGACTGGAACTAATTACAAAATCAACAAAAGAAAAATCTGCACAGACAAAAGCAGGCGAAAATGTCAAGGACGTCTATGAAGGCGGTGGCAACGCGGGATATTCCGGCGGAAAAGGCGGCTATTCATCAAAAGGACAGACTGGGACTGCCTATGGATCGGCTGATGTCTATTCAGCAAAACGCAAGCGCAAGCACGACGCCTATGAGTAGAAAGTCGTTAATTATTTAATAAAAAATATATATTGTAAACTATATCTTTAAGAAGTTTTCTGCGCTTATTTTCGAGATGTCAGATGTATATGAAAGTTCAGAAAGCAAGGCGGTAAAAAAGATAAAGACACAGAAGGGTTAGTTGTTATGAAATTCAAAATAGCTGTTGTACAGTTCGAGATAAGGCAGTTCTCGCCTGATGAAAACATGAGAAGAGTTGAGATGTTCATAAAGGAAGCCTCGTCCCTAAAATCCCAAGTAATTGTTTTTCCAGAAGATTTTTTGACAGGTCCGATAAGAGGTGATAAAGCCTTTGTAGACTACGATCGAAAATATGCGAAACTCTTTCAGACTCTTGCAAAAAAGTACAAAATAGACATAGTGACTGGTTCTTGGATAGAAGGTAAAAAGACCGGATGGTACAACACTGCCTATTACATAGACTCAAACGGTCGGATAAAAGGTACATACAGAAAGACTAATCTATGGCTAGGTGAGCGAAGTTATTTGACACCTGGCAACGAACTGTGTGTTTTCAATACAAAATATGGAAAAGCTGGTTTGGTTGTTTGCTGGGATCTGGCTTTTCCGGAAATTTTCAGGAGAATGACTGTAAAAGGCGTAAAAATAATATATTGCCCGAGTCTCTGGTATTTGACAGAAAAAGGAAAGATTTTCATGAATTATGCTGAAAATAGGCATGTTGATGCTCTTTGCGCGGCAAGGGCATTTGAAAATGAGATCATCATGGTATATTGCGGCGCTGCGGGCAGGATAAAAAAGAAAAACACAACAGAACTGGCTGTCGGACATTCCCAGATCGCTGCACCTTTTGCAGGTCCGCTAAAAAAATTGGATCATAATAGAGAAGAAATGTTTGTGCAGGAAATCGACATGAATATATTAGAAAAGGCCGAGAAATGTTATAGAATCAGGAGCGACATCAAAAACAGGATATTCTAGAAGACGGTTGATTTGTATTCTTCCTGTTCGCTATAGGATTTACGCTGCGCCTTGGGCAGGTGAAATACTGGAAAATTATTTAATTTTCCAATTTTGTTAACTTTATAAAAACCCACAACCAAATAATTATCAGGTGAATTAATGGCAAAATCAACTGTGCTAACAGTCGCTGTAGCCTTTATTCTGCTTGGATTGCTAGGATTGGCATACCCGGCAGGAGCCAGCGGTGTTAACTGGATTATATCCGGTATCGTAGCTCTGCTTGTTGGATGGTTCAGCGGAAAAGGTAAGTAAAATCTTCTTGACTATTATTTTGATCTAAGTGCGTCTGCGACCACAATATCTAATTTTTATTCTTTCTGTTTATCATTCTACTATGAAAACCATAACTACCAAGGAGCTTAAACAGAAAATAGACTCAGGTGAGCAGCTTACTATATTGGACGTGCGCGAGCCCCACGAATACATGGACTGGCACATAGAGGGCAGCATAAATCTGCCTGTGTCAAATCTGATGCACCGCGGCTTCAGGATTGAATTGCCAAAGGAAAATGAGATTGTGACTGTTTGTGTCCATGGTTTTCGTAGCGAGACAGCACGCCGGATCCTCGCAGAGCATGGCTATAATGTCCGCTCGCTGGATGGCGGCATGGTTGAATGGAATAGTGTTTATGATTTCTCAGAAATCCAGGGAGGCGTGGTGCAAATACGTCGCGTGGGAAAAGGCTGTCTTAGCTATCTGCTGGTAAGCGGCAGAGAGGCGGTTGTTATTGATCCTATTATTGATACGGATATTTATCAGGAAGCAGCAAAGGGCGCAAAGATTGTTGCTGTCATCGACACACACCTGCACACAGACCACGTAAGTGGAAAAAAGCTTGATGGAGCAAAATATTTTGCTCCTGAAGAAGTTGGCGGCCAGCACGAGATCGTAAAAGATGGTGGCATAATAAAATTCGGCACAACCAGGCTTATGGCCATAGCTGCGCCTGGCCACACACCAGGAAGCATGGTTTACTCGTTTAATAATATTTTGTTCACAGGCGACACAATTTTCGTTGACGGCGTAGGACAACCTGATATTGACCAGCCTGTAAGGGACAGCGCCGCGATGTTTTTTGATACGCTGCAAAAACTTTTCCGGCTTCCTGACGACATGCTTGTTCTTCCGGGACACTATGATATTAGAGCCAAGCAATTGGTTACCACACTAGGAGAAATCAAGCAGTTATTCACATTGTCAAAGGACGAGTTCGTAATGTGGGCAGCAAAACACAGATTACCAGAACCGGATAATTTCGAGACGATAAAGAGTTTCAACAACGGCACTGTTGTCATAAGCAGAAAAGAAATCCGCGAGCTCGATGCCGGAGCGAATCGGTGCGTGGTCAAATAAAATAAAGTTTTTCGGGATAGGCAGGTTATTTGCCGTCCATTTCTTTGTATTTTTTGTATCCCAGCAATTTGATCAGCTGTTCCTTGTATTCTTTCATGAGATTCTTGGTGAAGCTTCGTGGTATGATGGCCTTGTAGTCGTATCTGAGATCTTCCACAAAATCAAAAAGAAATATCACAAATGCCTTCTTGCCGTTGGCGGCCTGCCACCGGGCCTCTTCCAGTATTGTGTCCCAGCTTATTTCCATGGAACCTATTATATCAGCGGCGTCTTTTCTGTCGCCTGCTCTGTCTGTAGCGCATTTCAGGACAATTATGTCTTCTGGCGACACTACGTTTACAACAAGGTTTGAAAATTCATGCTTTTCTTTTATCCTGCTTATCATGCCGGGAGAAAGCACGGTGGTTATTATCTCCGCCAGAAAAAGATCGAATCTGGCTTCCTTGCGCTCCATCAGAACCGCTGCATTTTCTGCTGTATAATCACTGTAGCGGCGGTGCGCGAAGCCCATTTCTTTCAGTACGGCTGTAAATCGCCTTCTTTCTTCTTCGCTTGTGAAAACAAGGTCTATGTCCTTCGTGACCGTCTTGAATCCGTAGAAAAGCATTGCTGACCCGCCTATAACGTAGCACTCGACCCTTTTTTTGAGCTGTCTGCCAATAAGCTTGAAAAGCTCTTGTTGCTCATTCACGCCTGTCATTCTTATCGCCTCATATCTCCGTCATTAAAGGGTAGATAAACATTCCACACCCTTTCGATATCCTGAAAATTTTTGCTCCTCATATGCGGGACTATGAACTTGTCCTCTGTTCTTGCTTTGAGGAGCGAGTTTCTTGTCCTTTTATCCATTGCCCTTACCCTAATGTATTTTCTTGCCAGATCATAAAGCGCGCCCACGGATCTTTGCAGCCCGCGCATCTTTGTCTGTCTATTAAGCTCAGGCCAGTCTTTCACTAATCTGAAGAGATACATTGCAGCGAGTATGGTCCTAAAGTCTTTTGTCTCGATCGCCCTGGCTATGGCTTCCTCCGCGCTCAGCTTCCCATGTATTATATATTCGTAAGGCTTGTGAACCTTTACTGGAGAAAGGCTGTTGATGAAATCGTAAAGGTCTGTCCCGCTTTTTTTGATAGCTTTTGTCTCGGATATTTCGTACATGCGTATTTTGCCTTTTCCCCTGCTTGTCCTTACATATCCAAGCTTCCTCAACTCAGAGATATAGTTCACAGCAGTCCTGCGGCCCACGTCCAGCGCTTTGGCCGCGCTTGCCGCTGTTTGCATACCCCGGAGCCTTTTTGCCATTTCCAGCCAGTCCATTTTACATCACTTTTTTAATATATTTAATATGATGTAAAGACTTATATATTTAAAGATATCGTCGATTCCGCAGCTCAAGGTCGGTGCTATAATACTAAGTGAAGCAAGATATGCGGAGCATTTCGAAACCTTAGCCGCTTTTATCTTGGCCAGCATAAGTATATACGAGATTATTATGACAAAAAAGTTTGATACGAAACGGTTTTCTTCTGAACTTCGTGGCTGTGTCAAGAAATCTAAAATACGGCCGAAAGACGTGAAAGATATCTGGCACACGAATAGCAAAAGAAATCCGAAAAAGAGGGAAATTCGCGACCCATTAGAGAAAGACTGGAGCAATAAATACGACGAACGCTGGAACAAATATTGAGCATTCGGAATCTTAAAAACTCTAACTCTCAAGTAATATCATGGACTATTCTCCTGCTGTCAAAAAGATTCTTGCTAGGGAAAAAATAGAAGTAGGCAACCGGTTGTCCGTGGAAAAGGATGGTAAAATATCCGAAGGAGTTTTAATGCCGAACACCGGTGACCCAAACGTTCTTGTTATTAAGATGGACAATGGCTACAATGTTGGCCTGGCGCTAGAAGGAATAAAAATAAAGAAGCTTGCGCAGCCCAAGCGCGTCCTGCCTAAGAAGATGAAATACGAGCATGATGCAGGAAAGAAAACAATACTTATTCTGCATACCGGTGGAACTATCGCATCTCGAATTGATTATGAAACCGGTGCTGTTAATGCGTCAATAACTCCGGAGGATCTTATAGCATCTGTTCCTGAGCTCGCAACCATTGCAAACATCCGCACCGAGATTGTTTTCCAGATGTTTTCTGAGGACCTGGAGCCGGATCACTGGATGCTGCTTGCAAAAAAGATCGCGCAGGATTACGAAAGATACGATGGAATAATTGTTACCCATGGTACTGATACCATACACTATACCTCAGCAGCCCTGTCCTTCATGCTGCAAAATATTCCAAAACCTGTTATATTGGTGGGCTCCCAACGCTCTTCTGATAGAGGCAGCAGCGATGCGGCTATGAACCTTCTATGTGCAGCCCAGTTCATAGTTAAAAGTGATTTCTCCGGCGTGGTAGTTTGTATGCACGCGAATATGGACGATGATTACTGCTATGTGCATTCTGGTTTGCATGTAAGAAAGATGCACACATCAAGAAGAGACGCTTTCCGCAGCATAGATGTCATGCCAATAGCAAAAGTGTCAAAGAGCGGTACTGTTGAATTCATGGGCGAATACAAAAAACCTTCCGGCGAATTTAAGCCTGTGATTGCTTTCGAGAAAAAAGTTGCCCTTGTCAAGATTCATCCAGGCTTCAGCCACAAGGAACTGGAATCCTATGAAAAAATCGGTTACAAAGGGATTGTTCTTGAAGGAACCGGCCTGGGACATGCACCGATAAATTCTGTTGATAAATTAACAAAACATCACACGCTTCTCCTCTCCGCGATAAAAAGAATGGCAAAAAAAGGAATAATAGCCATGACGTCCCAATGCCTCTACGGCAAGGTTGGCATGAATGTTTACTCCACTGGTCGCGTTCTGCAGGAGGCGGGCGTAATCCCGGTGCAGATGACGCCCGAGGCCGCTTTTGTCAAGCTCGGCTGGGTGCTGGGCCAGACAAAAAACCTTGAAGCTGCAAAGAACATGATAGCGGAGAATATCATGGGCGAACAAATAGAAAGAATCGATCCAAAGGCGTTTCTGTTTTGATTCTGGCGGCCTAAAAAAGTAAAGTATAATTAAATATACCTTAAAGTATAAATATTTATACTTCTATATAATTAGATGATTTATATGGATATTTTCGATATTTTGGGCAAAAAATCCCCCAACAGGATATTGAAGCTGTTCGTCAAAAACCCTACCGCGGAAATGCAGCTCAAGCACATAGAGTCGGCGACAAAGCTTGCAAAACTTAGCGTTCTCAAATGGACAAAGGAAATGGCAAGGCAAAAATTATTGACAGCGCGGTCAGTTGGAAGGACAACCTTATACACGCTTAACAGGGACAATCCGTCTGTAAAGCAGTTGAGGATACTTCACAATATTGATTATATAAATTCGAAACTTGGCAGCATGGACGGCCAAGTATTCCTGTACGGCTCCTTCGCACGCGGCGAGAATGTCGAGAAAAGCGATATAGACCTTCTTGTGATAGGCAAAAACAGGGACATGATTAAAAAACTGAAAGCGCTTGACGACAGGATAAAAGTCAGTTTCTATACGCCGCTTGAATGGAGCATGGCCGCCCGCAAGGATAAGGCTTTCTTCGATAACGTGGAGAAGGACAAGATAAGGGTGAGGTAGCTGTATGGACATTGAAACGTGCGTGAAGGAAGGTTTCCTAAAGGCTGTAAAGCCTGATAAAAAAGTCCAGCGCAAAGAGCTCGCTTCGGCTGATTACGACCTGAAGCGCGCGGAAGCTTCTTCCGAAGATAGCGATTACAAGTGGTCTATAATACAATCTTATTATGCCATCTTCCATTCGGCAAGGGCGCTTCTCGATAAACTGGGTTACAGGGAGAAAAGACATTTCGCCGTGGGCGTTGTTTTAGAGGATTTGGCAAAAAATAAGAAAATAAACGTAAGGCTCATAAGCGATTTTCACGCCGCCATGAGCGTGCGGGAGGATGCCGATTACCGCGACACGTATTCGAAAGAGACGTCGGATTACATGATTGAAATATCAGAGGAATTCGTGAAAGAAGTTAAAAATATTTTGAAGAGGTCAGAAAATGAAGAAAAAGATATCAAAGCAGAAGAAGAGGAAGAAGAAACTAAAAACGATGCATGAGACGTACGGAGAAGGCAATGACAGATTAGGCAAACATCTCTGTTGCGACAAGTGCGGATGTTGCTTAATTTGCAAAGACTGCAAATGCAAATAATTTTTGGTGTTCATTATGGATTACAAAAAACTTGGACTGCGGGTTGGTCTGGAAATTCACCAGCAGTTGGCGAGCGGTACGAAATTATTTTGCCGCTGTCCGATCATGAAGAGCGAAGAATTTCCTCTAGAAATACACAGGAAGATGCGGCCTGTTCAGAGCGAGCTGGGCGAGGAAGATCCGGCAGCGCTTTTCGAGTATTTGCGCAACCGCACGTTTGTCTATAAATTTAATCCCGAATCCTCATGTCTTATCGAGCTAGACGAGTCGCCACCTCTTTCTATGAATGAAAGTGCATTGAAAATAGCTATCCAGCTGTCAAAACTACTCCACTGCAATCTTGTTGACGAAATTTATGTAATGAGAAAGACAGTCATAGATGGCTCAGCTGTAACAGGGTTCCAAAGAACATCTCTCATAGCTACCGATGGTTATATAGAAACAAGTTTTGGTCAGCTAGATATTCAGACAATAAATATCGAGGAGGATTCAGCGCCTGCGGTAGGCAGAGGAGAAAACATTGAATATCGTCTTGACCGTCTAGGAATTCCGCTGGTTGAAATCGCCACAGGCTCCACCATAGGCAGCCCTGAGCAAGCAAAGGAAGCTGCAGAGAAAATCGGTTCGCTTCTACGAGGCCTTGATGTCGTGCGTGGCATAGGCTCAATCAGGCAAGATGTTAACATTTCTATCAAAGAAGGAAGCCGCGTCGAGATAAAAGGCTTCCAGCAGCTTGAGGATATACCAGCTCTTGTGGAAAATGAAGTTGCCCGTCAAACCTCGCTTATAGAAATAAAGGAAGAGTTGCGCAAGAGAGGATTTCACGAAATAAAACCAGAAACCATGGATGTTACAAAAATTTTCCAGAAAACCCAGTGCAATTTCGTGCGCAAAGCAATAGAAAGCGGCCAGCACGTTTTCGCACTTGTGCTACCTAAATTTTCTGGTTTGCTTAAAAAACAGTGCGGTGATCGCACCTTTGGAAAAGAGCTGTCAGCTTATCCCGGTGCTTATGGTTTTGGCATCACCCATAGCGATGAGGATTTGGAAAAATACAAATTAACTAATGAGTTTGTCGAGTTGAGAAAAGAATTTGGAGCCAAAACCGAGGACATTGTTTTGATCGTAGTCGGTAATAACTCCAGTCGTGCCATAAGTGCTCTGGTGAATCGTATTAACTATTGCATCATCGGCGTGCCAAATGAGACACGCCTAGCCGATGGCATAGGCAGTAAGTATGGGCGGCCTTTGCCTGGCTCAGGCCGACTTTATCCTGAGTCAGACGTGCCTGCCATAAGCACGATAAGATTTCGTAATATTGAAGTGCCCAAGACACTTGAGGAGAGGAAAAAAGAGCTAAAAATACCCGAACAGTTAGCAGAGCAAATTGTCAAGTCTAAATATTACAACTGGTATAACGAGCTCAAGGAATACGACCCGATTTTAGCAGCCACGATTTTCTTATCTACTTACAAGGACCTCAGCCGCCGCGGCTTCGAGGTTTCAAAAATAACAAAGGAAAGCCTGGGCACGCTGTTGAAAAATATTTCAGAAGGGGATATACCTAAAAGCGCAATAATGCCGATACTTGAAGCACTCTGCGCCGGCACCTCCATCGATTCTGCCATGTCTGTTTATTATCGTCTGCCCGATGAACAGCTGAAAGCACTTGTGCAATCAACGATAAAGGAAAATTCGGAAAAAAGTGATTCTGCGCTCATAGGTATCATCCTTAGCAAAGCAAAGGGCAAGGCCGACGGCAAAAAAGTAGCCGAGCTTGTCAAAGAACTCAGGAAATAATTAATTGTCAGGTTTAGGTGGCGGTTTTATCTTTCTGCTTGTTTTTGTCTGTAAATCCCTAATTCTCTGCTTAATTTGTCCAACCTTATCTTCTGTCAAATCTTCCGAATACACATACTCATCAGGCAATCCTGTTATGATATATCTTGTAACAGCTATGCCATTTTTTCCCTTTCTTTTCTTTGTAGTTGTCGACAAAGATTTAGGCCATATTCAGCAGTTTCAACAATGCAAACTATGTGCCTCTGTAAATAGTCAGGCGCTGATTCAACAGTTTCGTCGTCACTAACCCATACTATATATTTACCTTTTTTCAAATATGGGAGAGTTTCAGCTATTTGCATTAAAATATCTTAAACTTTAGATTTATATACAGCTTCTGTACAATTATAATTATGGTAGATGTTTTGAGTTTTGTGCCCATGACATTGGGTGGCATCGTTGCAACCCTCGTAAATGTGCTGATAATTTTCCTGGCACTTGTGATAGCAGACAAGGTAATAGCACACAACGTTAACGTGAAACGGCTGCTTATCATGGCTTTGATTGCATTTTTCCTCGCACCTATCATAGGAAGTCTTATAGCAGGCTATGTGGCTATTCCCTACATTGGGCTTATTTTGCCATTAATAGTCTGGATAATTCTGGGCGAACTATTGATAAAAGAAGCTGACATGAAAACTAAATTGAAAGTAGTCGTGGTAGCATTTGTAGTCTACACATTCCTTTCATTGTACCTGACGCCGGCAATAATTTCGTTGTTGCCGTTCTAAGTAGAATTATCTAGGACATTCTACAGTGATATTGCGCATCGTACCTTCTACATTATTTTCTAAATAACACCTACGCAAGTCCTGTGACAATCTTGCAATAGTGTAGCCTGCAGCCAATGACCCGATTACAATACCAGCATGGCCTATAGCATCTGCAAGCGGCTTTGCATCAAAACCCAATTGCCTCGCACCTTCCATTGCTAAGTAACCGACAAAAGGCGCTGCTAATGCTGAATAGGACCTTTGCTTGCGGTCTGTTTCTTCAGCAATTGGCCTTACTCTTGCGAAATCCATATTGTTGTAGTCCATTATTATCACTCCATGTTTGTTCTTAATTTGCCTACATATTCTCTCAGTGTTTTATCATCAGCGTGTTCACCAATAAATTCTAGTGCTCGTTCTCTACCTTGCGAAACAATTTCTTCTCCAAGCTTTTGTTCTTGTTTTTCGTCACCAATTGCCGTCATTCCTTGTGCCAAACCCCAACCAGCTATAGGTCCTAAATCTGTTATAGGATTATATGTGTTATTACCAAGAGAATATGCTGCTAATGCTGGAAATGCAACTGACAGTGAACGTCCTACGGCTTGAAGAGCATTAAGCCCGTTTTTTCTGAAAGCATCATATGCACGGAATGCTTCTCCTGCAGTAAACATGATTGCAGCAGGCTGAAGTGCATGCGTGGCTGCTATAGCATCTTGGGTTTCTAGCCCTTCTTTGCCGCCATAAAACGCACCAAGTCCTATCGCACCATATCTTAACAGGTCTCCAACGTTTTCCGGTTTCTTCAACCATTTCATACATTCGCTAGCGTAGTTCATAAAAATCAATATATTTGTTACTACTATATAGTGGCTAGTATATAAAGATTTATTGGTAGCTGGGGAAAGGAAACCTGTCTATTCCATATTTGGGTCCTACCGTATAGGCCACATGATTGTTTATTCCCCGCTCGTTCTGTATTCCGCCTGCCTGATGAATATCGTTATGCAACATTTCATGTCTAATCACAAATTCCTATGCATGAACGCCGTTTTCATATGGAATCTTTTCAATGGGCGGCATTGCTATTTCCCTCTCATCCGGTTTTGTGAAAGCAACTACACCAGGCTCAAAGTAGTGAGCAGGCACCTGGCGCACAGTTGGCTTAGGCCTGTACTCTGGCGTTGCTGTGTCACTTGATATCAACGAGTAATCTATTTCGTACTTCCTGAATCTCGGTGCCATGGCCATAATATCAACGTGGTTAATTAAAAGATTTCGGGCATGCTATACTTATGATAGGAATATTCGGCGGATCTGGATTTTACTCGCTGCTGGACAATGCAGAAGTTATACAAAGGGAAACGCCTTTTGGCATGCCTTCTTCGCCCGTTACCGTAGGTACAATAGGCCGTCAGGAAGTCGCGTTCATTGCGCGCCACGGTCCCCAGCACGAGCTTCCTCCGCACAAGATACCTTACCGCGCCAATCTGTACGCTTTCAAGGAACTGGGTGTCTCGCGCGTAATTGCGCCTTCTACCGTGGGTTCATTGCGCCGTGAGATAGAGCCCGGTCATCTTGTTGTTCCTGACCAGTTCATTAATTTTGCCAACCGCGAAGACACATTTTTCAATGAAATGCCTGTAACGCATGTGAGCGCCGCTGACCCATACTGCCCTGAACTAAGGAAAATAATAATTGAAATGGCAAAGTCGCTCAATCTCATTGTCCATGAGAAAGGCACTGTTGTAGTGATAAACGGCCCGCGCTTTGCAACGCGGCAGGAATCGGCTTTTTACAGCACACTCGGCGATGTGATAAACATGACCCAGTATCCGGAAGTTATACTTGCAAGAGAAATGGAAATGTGCTACGCAAACATATCTTTAGTTACAGACTATGACGCGAGGCTTAAAGACAATTCTCAAAATCGACTAACGTCGCCAGATGTTTCTGTGAGGCCAGTTTCTGTTAATGATGTTGATGAAAAGTTCAAGGAGAACAGCGAAAAGATGAAGCGGCTCATCTTTGACTGCATACCGAACATACCTGCCGCGCGTGAATGCAATTGCAAGAACGCGCTGGAGAGCGCGAGGTTCTAATCCAGCCCCGGTGCATATTTCAATGGATCTATCCTTTTTATTAAATCGACTTTATCCAGTTCGTCGTCTGCGGAAATAATTTTTTTGATGCTGTTTATCTCCATAGTGGCTATGTGTATGTAGTCCACGCCTGAAATCTTGTAATCATATTCCGCCGCGCGCCTTATGACAGGAAAGTTTATGTCCAGCCATGTTATAGGCAATGAAAGTATTGCATCGATGTTATCTCTAATATTGAGTTGTTTTTCTTCTCCCTTTAGTATTTTATTCAATTTTTGAATCACGTTTATTGTTTCTATCAGAACCAGCATGGAAGACGACGCTTGAAGTTTTTGATTTTCTATGTCAAAAAGTATTTTTGCGCATGCCTTGCCGTATTTTGGATGATTTTCTATGGAGTAAATCATAATATTTGTATCAAGGTATATCATGAAATCACTTGAAGTCTTCCCCTGATTCACGTACAAGTTTTACTGCGTCAACATTCATTTTTACCTGGGATATGAGGAATTTTGTTGGGTGCTGAATTTTCCTTGGCATGTTAACTATCACCATACCTCTCACAATATTCCACTCAACCGCTTTCCCAGGCTTTATGTCCAGAAGCTTTCTCACTTCCTTAGGTATGGATGTCTGGTATTTTGATGTGACCTTCGTTTCCTTTGCCATATTTATCACTAAAGTATTACCTGTAATACTTTTTAAAGTTTTGCATCAAGACTTTTCCATAGAATGCGGCATGCATAAGTCCGGTAAGGCGACCACTTTATTGTTATTTTCTCGATTTTTTCCCTGTCAGGCGATCTCAGCGAGTAATGCTTTATTATTGCCTTCCGCAGGCCAAGGTCGCCGTGCGAGAATATATCTTCCCGGCACATTGTGAATATGAGGAACATCTCCGCAGTCCACGGCCCGATTCCCTTGACTTGAACCAGTTTTTCAATGGCTTCCGCATCATTCAATTTTTCTACGGATTTCAGGTCCAATGTTCCGTCTTCAACTTTCTGCGCGAGGTCTCTGATATATCTCGCCTTGGCCCATGATGTTCCTATATTCCTTATCTCTTCCTCGGATAGTTTCAACGTATGCCGCGACGTTATTTTTCCTTTCGGGAACAATTTCTTGAAGCGGCCGAAGATCGCTTTCGCCGCGCTTCCCGCGAGTTGCTGGCCTATTATCTCGCGGCACAATGCATAAAAATAATAATTTGACTTCCGGGCTTCTATGGAATCTATACTGACTTGTTCCGCAATAGAAAAGAGAACCGGATCAATCTTTTTGAAATGATTAATGGCCTTGCGCATTTTTGCATCCATAATTTTCACTTCTCAACTAATTTTATCTCCTTGATGTCAAACGTACCTGAACGCTCCTTTTCATTCCAGTTTGTTTCTGCACGCAGGATATGTATCTTCTTCAAAAATAACGGACAATCAAGCACCAGGCTCTCAAATTCCCCACCTTCCCCCACAGTACTTATGCCGTGTTTTTTGTTTAATGTAACAAGGTCATCTATGCATTCGTGATCTATTTTGCGTCCGAGCCATTTGGCATCGAGAGGTGGCGCAGCAACACCGACTATTATTATTTCAAAATTGTCGTGGAGAGCAGCATGCAAATATTCTACAGGATCACGATGCCACAATGGTGCAATGGAAAGAAGATCGTGCCTCTTGCAGATAGAGTCTATCCTCATTTTCTGGTAGCTGCTGGCCAGGGCGCCTGTTACGACTCCATCTATCTCGTCCTTCAGCGAAGTTATCGCCTCTTCAAGGTCATCCAGTTCCTTCTCCTTCTCGCCCTTTGTCTGCTTCTGCAAAAGCGGAATACCCATCAAAGCAGCCTGCTGCTTGACCAGATGAATGTTGGGAAAATGGAACATGTAGCTAGCAGGGTTCTCAGAAACCATGGAAATCGCATAAGTTATTTCATGCTCTTTGCTTGCTAGATAAGTGGCATAGATGGAATCCTTTCCGCCACTGATTAACGCAGCGAGTCGCATGGAGAAATCTTAATATCAGAGCTTAAAAAGTCTTTCAGAATCGTATTGCTATGACAATAAGAAGAGCTGAATTGCCCGATGCAAGTTCTATGGCCAGTATTGCGAATGCAGTGAGCGTGGACAGGAATAGCAGAGCAGAGTCAGGATTAGTAGAGTACAGGTTATCGCAGGAAGAATACGAAAGACGAATAGACGGTAATACTCTAGCTTTTGTAGCAGCCGCGCCTGTTGCAGGATTCTGTATTAGCTATCGCTGGGATTTTTTGCAAAAATTACGAGAGACAGACGCGCGCGCCAGAAGCGATGAATTAATGGCACATGTTTCCAGTTATAATGAGCCTTTTGTTTATTTAGATCATCTTTGCGTCCTTCCGAAATTTCAGAAAAGAGGCGTGGCATCCGCTTTGCATGACTATTCCTTGGAGCAGATTAGGCAGAATGGTATTCCGGTTTTGTATTGCGCCATTTCACACGCCCCATGGAGAAACGCTGACTCGCTAAGGTTTTCTCAGGACAGTGGTTACGAGCTTATTACAGAAATAACAACACACACTGGATTAACATTTGGAATATACACGAAAGAACTCTAAACGCCCTGCACTGTCACGACGATTTCCCTGTCCCTGTCGCGGGTGTCGAATTCGAAGAGAAGGACATTTTGCCATTCGCCCATTGCCATTTTTCCTTCTGCAAGAGGTATTGTCAGCGACTGGCTGAGCATTGATGCGCGCAGGTGCGACTGTGCATTGTCAGCATGCTGGTACAGGTGGTCATCAGGTATGAGCGTTTCCAGAAGCTTGCGGAAATCTTCCACCAGCATCCTGTCGTTCTCATTTATCAGCAGCGATGCTGTCGTGCCCTTTACAAAAACATTACAGAGCCCGTCTTTTACGTTGCTGCCATCTATTATTTCACTTATGTCCTTTGTAATGTCGTAGAAGCCGTTGGTTTCCGTTTTAATCTTGATTACGTCCCTGTAAATCATAACAATCAACCCGTGATTGATGAATATTACGCTTCCATCACATTTATAGTTGACCAACTTAATATTCAGGTACAACAAAGAACTTGTGGTTCTTTGTGTACAGAAAGAACTTCGTTCTTTCTTGTATTATAAAAGTTGGTCAGCATACAAGGTGAAACTTCGCTTCACCTGTACAGGTTAAGCAAAGCTTAACCATGTATAGCAAACCAAGGTATAATATCCAGATTCTTTACTTGGTTAGCTATAATTGGGTATTTAAATATTTCGCCGTATATTTAAATACTGCTATTTAAACGACGGATTTTAGACACACGGGGGGTATTTTTGTGGCCGAAAAAATAAAAATCGAAAAGAAAAAAATAGAAAAAATAAAAGTCGAAAATGTTGTTGCATCTACAGATATTAAAAAAATAATTTCACTGGACAAACTTCTTAATGTCCTTGAATCCAGCGAGTACGAGCCAGAGCAGTTCCCTGGCTTGGTATATCGCCTGGACAACCCGAAGGTCGCTACTTTGATATTTCGCAGCGGCAAAATAATTTGCGTCGGCGCACGCTCAACAGCTGCAGCCAAAGAAGCGCTGAAAAAGACCGTAAAAAACATAAAGAAGATAGGCATACGTTTCAACGAAAATAACCTCAAGGTGAAAATAGAAAATATTGTTGTCGCCGTAAACCTTGGCCGCGATCTTAACCTGGACCAGCTGGCATTTCAGCTGGAGAACAGCGAGTACGAGCCAGAGCAGTTCCCTGGACTTGTATATAGAATATACGATCCTAAAGTCGCATTTCTTCTCTTCAGCTCCGGCAGGGTTGTTTGTGCCGGCGCAAAAAGCCTGGACAGCGTGAAGAAGGCCGTGGCCAAATTAGAGGCGCAGCTCAAGTCTTTGAAGAGCTAGTTTGCACAGAATGTTTTTCTGTAGTGAAGTTCATCTCAACTCCACGATACGTGCCGGTATCTCTGGCATGTTCATGGAGACCAATATAATATCTAGTGCTCGCATCACCCTCGAAAATCGTAAGACGTATAGCTAAATTTTCTATGTTCATTAGTCCACGACTCATAATTTTTTGAAGAGCAGGATGACTGAAATAGGGAGTTCTACTTTGACAAGAAGAAACGAATTGACTCACATATTCAACCACTTCCGCAGGTGTTCTAGCTATTATATAGGGATCATTACTGCCCAACGTGCCGTTATAATCGATATTATTCCGGTAGTAATCTGCTGTAAAACCGAAGCCGGAAAAATACGAAAACCTGCCATTATAAAAAAAGGCATGAATTTCAGCTATGCTTTTACTATGCGTCATCGCACCGAATAGCATATTAAGTTTATCAGGTGTTATTATTTTGGCGCTGGTCGTTTTCCTACGGCCTTTCACTTGGTTTGAAATTGTTCTCAACATATTTACCAGCCTAATTGATAATTCAAATCTTTATTAAGGAATGCTGCTTGTTTCCGTGTCACTTGATTCTGGTTGTTCCACATGAAGCACTAGAAACGAATGCCCACAGCCTAAAATACCTTTAGGTTTTACTTAACATCATGGACCTTCAGGAAAAACTTGAGAAATTCTTAAGAGAATATTATTATCCCGAGCTTGTAAAATCACTCAAGGAAGAAAGATCTCTATCTATAGTTTTTTCTGACCTAGACCGATACGATGCTATCCTCGCTGACGAACTGCTCGAAAGCCCGGAGCGCATACTGAACGTTTTCAATACAGCAGCCGCTAGCACCGCAGGCACTGACGAGAAAATATGTGTCCGCATAAGAGGACTGCCAGAAAGCCGCGGCATCCGCATAAGGAATCTGCGCGCTGTTCATTTGGGCAGGTTGTGGTCCATAGATACTACAATAAAGGCCGCCTCCGAGGTGAAGCCGCAGATATACGAGGCGATTTTCGAGTGCCCCGACTGCAAGGCCAAAATAAATGTCCTGCAAAACAGCAAAATAGTTCAGAAGCCTGCGGTATGCGAGTGCGGCCGTCGTGGCGACTTTAATCTAATCGATAAAAAAATGTTTGACGTAAGGTGGCTCAAGGCCATAGAACCTTTCGAAATAACAACAGGCGAGCAGCCTGGCGAGATAACTGTGTTGCTCAAGGAGGATCTGACAACGCCAAAGATGCAGAAGAAAACAGACCCTGGCAGCAACCTAAAAATCGTTGGGATAGTAAAGGAAATACCAAAGCACATCAAAGGCAAGCTGAGCACGAACATGGACATCTACATTGAGGCGAATCATGTTGAAACCAGTCAGGTAGAGTTTGAGGAACTGGAAATAACGCCAGATAATGATAGGCAAATAAAGGAACTCGCAGCGAACCCTAATGTTTATGATATGCTGCGCGCATCAATTGCGCCAGGCATATTTGCTTTAGATGACATAAAAGATTCTCTTGTTCTTCAACTCTTCGGCGGACTTGTTCATGTCCTTCCAGACGGCTCCAGGGTCCGCGGCAACATACATATATTGATAACAGGCGACCCAGGATGTTTGGTTGGCGACGAAAGGATTATATTAGGAAACGGTGCAATTGCAAAGATGCAGGATCTAGGAACGAAACATTTACAGAATATAAATACCGACATACTGACAGGCGAAGGTGGAAAGAAAAGGAGTGTAGCAAAAGTTTTTCACTTTTACAAGAATCAACCGGTAATAGAAGTTATTACTGAAAGTGGAAAGAGCATAAAAGGAACCTACAATCACCCTCTTATGTGCCTCCGCAGAGAAGGAGGAATTGTTAGAGAGTGGAAGAGGCTTGATGAAATCAAGATAGGTGACAGACTTGCCGTTGTGACAAGCATACCATGCACAATTACGAAGGAGGTAGGCACGAATTTCAAGCCTGTCCCAAGAAAATACGGGCCGAAATTCAAGGGGAAACTGCCGAAAGTTTGTGATGAAAACCTGGCAGCTTTCATGGGCTACATTTTGGGCGATGGCTGTGTGGGCAAGTATGAAGTAGGATTTTTGGTGGCAGAAAGCGAAATTGATATACTTGGTAAGTTGCTGGATATTTCCGAGGGTTTATTTTCAATACGCCCGAGCGTGAAAAAGCGCAAAATCAAGCCGGGCTTTTTAGGTGACATGCTTATAAACCGGAAACAGGCCATGGCTTATGCTTCTGTTAATTCGATGGACATAGCAAGCAATATGGGATTCGTTAAGGCAAAGCGCGTCCCAGACATTATTCTCAGATCAGGCAACAAGGCCGTAGCTTCATTTTTGAAGTGGCTCTACGAAGCGGACGGCTGTGCATTCGACAAAGGCAGGGGCAGGAGGTCGATAAGCCTCAAGTCAAAAAACATTGAATTGCTAAGAGACGTCCAGATATTATTGCTGCGTTTTGCAATACATTCCAGAATAGTTGGCAATGACAACCTTATGATAAGGCGGGGCGAATCGATGATTAAATTTGCCAAGCATGTTGGATTTGTTTCCAAAAAGAAATGTGCCAAGCTTTACCAGCTTGCGAAATCTGCTGAAAATTTCAGAAGGTTCAAGTCGCAAAGAAGCGAGCGCGTTGTAAAGGTAATCAAGCATAAACCAGAAGATGTTTTTGATATTGAAGTTCCCAGAACCCACAGATTTATTGCGAACGGTATAATATCGCATAACACGGGCAAGACCCAGCTGCTGAAACTGATTTCCTCAGCGGTTCCCCGCGGCCGCTATGTATCAGGTACTGGCGCGAGCGGTGCAGGTCTTTGCACGATATATGATTCTCTGGTACAGTTAGAAGACGGCACAATAACAAAAATAGGCGAATTTGTGGAAAAATATTCGAGTCAGTTAAAGAAAGAGGAGGAAGGAGTGTATTGCGCCGAAATAGAAGCGCCGAAGATTATGTCTTTCGATCAGGATTTGCTTAAGATAAAGCCCATGAAAATAACGCATGTCTGGAAGCTGAAATCACCGGATAAACTTATCAGAATAACCGCACGCTCTGGCAAGGAAATTACAGTTACAAAAGACAATCCGCTGCCGATCATAAAAAACGGCGAAATTATATGGAAACCGGCTTCAGGCATTAGTATCGGTGAATTTCTCGCTACCCCGCGGAAGCTTGTCCATTCGTCTAAAGACGCAAATATGCTAAGGTTCATAGACAAAAAAGCCAGAATCAAAAACTGTTCTTCTATAGTTGCGTCTTTAATAGATAAAATAAAATCAGAAAGCACTATAAAAGAAGTTGTGTCTGAAACAGGCGTGCCAGAAAGCGGCCTTTATTGGCTCTGGAAGCATGAGCAGGGTTCGCCCCTTTTAGGAGACCTAATTAAAGTTTCTGAAAGAATGGGCGTGGATTTGGAAAAATTTATCCCGGAAGAGATCATACTCACGCAGCAAAGAGGTCATACTATAAGACTTCCAAAAAAGCTCAATGAAAATATCATGTATTTATTCGGCCTGATAGCAGGCGACGGGGATATTCAAAAGACATCTTATGGCGGCTACTCTCTCAGATTCCATTCGGCAGACGAAGAATTGCTGGACATATTCAACAAAATAGCATCATCGGAGTTCAATATAAATCCTTATTTCTACAAGCATCCTGAAAGGATCGCTTATTTGCGTATAAACTCGAAAATACTCGGAGAAATAGCAAAAAAATTAGGAATGATAGAAGGGAAGAAATCCCATTCTATTTGCATATCAAAGGAACTTTCATCGCTTCCGACCAGACTCATAACCGCTTATTTACAGGGCTTGTTCGATACAGACGGATATGTATCAGAAAGAAAAACAAAAGGATCGGATTCCATCGGGTTTACAACAGTCAGCAGGGAATTCGCCTACGGCATAGTTATGTTGCTGCTAAGATTTGGCATAACTGCGCATATAAGAGAACGTAAGCCTACGTTATCCTTCATAAGGGATAGAAAGGTTCAGTCAGGCAAAAAGTATGAAATAGAGATACGGGGAAGAACAAATATATTGAATTTTAGGAATTATGTGGGCTTCCGCCTGGCACGCAAAAATAAGAAACTTGAAATAATTATTTCAAAAACAGGCAATGAGAATACTAATGTAGATGTGATACCTGAAATAAGCAGCTTGATGAAGCAGGCACGCTTATGTTCAGGATTAACATCAAGGGATATTTTCGGCCATAAGAATTATGAGTTCGAAAAAGGCAGGATAAACCCTTCCAGGAATATGCTTTCAAAAATTGTATCAAGGCTCGACCCTAAAAATGATATGTCAAGAAGACTCGAGATATTCGCAAATTCTGACATCTTCTGGGATGAGATAAAGAGTATTGATGAAGTAAATGGAGAAGAGTTTGTATACGATGTGACTGTTGAAAAAGATCATTCTTTTGTTGCCAATGGAATGATAATACACAACACGGCCACCGTAGTGAAGAACGAAGCCATAGGTGGCTGGGTTCTTGAAGCCGGTGCGCTTATCCTGTGCAACAAAGGACTGATTGCCATAGACGAGTTCGATAAAATGAACCGCGACGACCAGATAGCGATGCACGAAGCCACTTCTGTTGAGACGGTAAGTATCGCAAAGGCATCCATTGTGGCAACGCTGCCAGCCCAGACTGCTGTTCTCGCTGGTGCCAACCCAAAGTTCGGGCGCTTTGATCCCTACACTTCCATAGGCGAGCAGATACAGATACCCGAAACGCTCCTGTCAAGATTTGATTTAAAATTTGCATTGCGCGACATACCGGACAGAAACAACGATGAGCGGATTGCAGAACACATAATAATATCCCGCACAAGGCCTGATATGATTGAACCTCCCATACCAATGAACCTCCTGCGGAAGTACATTGCCTACGCCCGGCAGATAAACAGCATGGAACTTGCCGAAGAAACAAGCAACATGCTCAAGAATTTTTATGTAGACATGAGGAACCGCTACGGAAGCACCGAAAGACAGGCTGTTAGCATTACACTTAGACAGTACGAGGCTCTGATACGTCTTGCCGAGGCCTCTGCCCGGGTGCGTCTTGATAATACCATAAGAAAGGAAGATGCCGAGCGCGCCATAAGGCTGATGATGGCATCCCTGAAACAGCTTGGCTACGACACAGATACAGAGACCTTTGATGTGGATCGTCTGGAAGGTGGCGTTACAGCCAGCAAGCGAACCAAGCTGTTGCGCATATTGAAGATACTTGATGATCTGCAGAAGGAATCCAAAGAAGTGGCAATAGACGACCTCAAGGCAGAAGCCGAGAACCAGGGTGTTGAGGACGTGGATGATGTGATAGGGCGCTTGGAGAAGGA
>Ga0265296_1001300_pt1 | contig 29301 bp, 33 predicted proteins | sample MunlanPumphouse1_FD_189073 | JGI IMG/M metagenome (GOLD analysis project Ga0265296, IMG submission 189073) | Groundwater microbial communities from a municipal landfill in Southern Ontario, Canada - Pumphouse #1 | ecosystem: Environmental > Aquatic > Deep subsurface > Groundwater | place... | reverse complement strand
TGATGACCTCATAACGGTCAATTTCTTTTCGGGACATAGTGATGTTTTCCATACCCCGCCATTGTAGCGAGGTAGGACATTTCTATTTCCCTCAAGTAGGACATTATCATTTCCGTGTGACACGTGAGACCAAGGTTTTTTTGCTAGATTAAGCCTTGATAAGTCTTATTGGTCCTATAGGGCCCATAGACCACAAGCGATTGACAAAAAGGCCAAAAACTGGTACAAAATGGGGTCTTCTGTGCGCGGGTTTCCCGCGTAAGAAGCTTGAAAAAGCTCTTTCCAACATCACCACTACACCACCACCATCCCGCGCACGGAGAAAACTCTCATGTCTCTTTTAGACCTTCACAAAATATTCACCGAATCCGGCGGACTTGTCATTGGCGAAAGTGTCGAAATGGCCGCCACCGATATAGGCGAAGCCCTTCCCGGCAAAGATTTCGTCAAACAACTTCTCAAAAAGATCCCCGGAGCAAGTCCTCTGGCAACCCATGCCGGCAACCCCCTGTTCTTCAAAGGCCTTGGGATTGGCATGGCCGCGGTTCTTCCCACCTTGGCTGACAAGATTCTTCCGGGAAACAGCAATGCCAATGTGGCCAGGGCTCGCGATATCATCAAGAAGCTTGGACCTCACCTGTCCATTGGTTTTGGACATGGCATTGCCAATCAATTCGAATTTGAAAAAGCAATTGATCAGGCTGTCGATGATACGGATGCAGATCGTCTGCCCGCTCTTGTCACCGCCGACGACGGGTCTGCCCCGGTCATGGTCGCTTGGAGTCCGGAGCTCGACGGGTATCACCCTTGTGTGCCCAATGACTCCAAGGATCCTGAAGCGATCAAGAAGGAACCTTATGTCGTTTTGTGTGCCACCTATCAGCGTATGAAGCAGTGCAAAGGCGCCGGGTTCAAAGAGATCTTCATGACCAAGGATGACGCCGAACTGCGAGGATTTTGTCCCGCCGGCTGTTGCCAGGTCATGATCTCGGCGATCGATGCCAGCAAGAAAAAGGGAAAACCCGGATTCTTCGAAGCAATTGGTGAAGATGGTCGTGCGCTCACGCGCGCGTTCATTCGCACCGCGATCACCAAGGATCCCACCGGCAAGCAAGTCGGCATCGACTTTGGCAAAGAGACCCTGAATGTCCCTCCCGAGCAATGGGCCTATCTTGGAAATCACATCAAAGCTGATCCAGTCACAGGTCTTCTCTCAGATACAGATTACCAGGAAGTTATGGGGCATATCCGAGCATTCGGAAAAGGAACCCTCGAGTTTGGGACCAAGGTGCTTCTGGCGATCCAGTGGATGTACCGGCAACTCAACACGCACCCTCGCCTCGAAACGGCAGGGAAGATCGCGGGTGTCGTCGTCATCATTCTCACGATCCTGATAGGATTTTTCTTTATTCTGACCTTTACGGGTGTCTTGGTTGGATCGGTCGGCCTCTACTTCGTCGCCTCCCTGGCGATGCATGGAAGCTGGGCACTCGGTCTCATGGCGCTTGCCATTGGACTTCTCTTCCTATGCCGACTGCCGATGATCTCAAGTGAGGCAACCACCAACTGGTTTGCCAAATGGATTCCAGGCGAGCAGAAAACGATTGCATGGATGAAGCAGACGGCTAACGAAGCCTTCGCATTCTTCGCGACCTCCTCGTGGTTCTTCTGTTGGCTCGTGATTTTCAATGCCGAATTTCCGGCACGCATCTCCATGTGGTTTCTGTATTTCCTAACCTGGGCCGGACTTCATTACGCCACCAAGAGCTTTAACCTCTCTTGGGTGCGCAATGTGGAGTTCACACGGGCCAAGATTTTCCAAGTCATCACCATGGTGCAGATTGTGGCGATTTTCCTCCTGACCCTCGCGGGCTGGCCGGAGATTCCTACAACAGATCTGACCGTGGAGATGCGATCGATTCAGGTCGTGAAACCTGATGGCTCAAGCTACCAGAATACGGCAGCGCTCATTCCGACTCCCCAGGGGACCTATTTCCTGGCCGAGGATGTGATGGGTCAGCACAAGGCAATCCAGATGGCGCAGACCGGTGGGACACTTACCCTCGATCGTGGCGCACGGTTTGATCTTCCGGGTTACCGACTTCAAGCAGTCGATCAAGGAAGCGGCAAGGTGACCTACAAGGTTGCCACCGCGCCCAAGATTTTCTTCTGGGAATGGATGCCCCGATGGATCGGTTATGGACCGCAGGAACTTGGAAGCAATGAGGAAATCATCGCGCGACTGCTTACGCTTGATACCGAGCGCCAGTTGACCTTGGCTTCGGCGGAAGGGCAAAAAGCGGCCCAGGCAGATCCTGCTTTCAAAGATACCAAGGCCTACTACCTCAATCATGCCAAAAACACAGATCGGATCTGGCGGTGGGTGGGAACTTTCCTCCTCCTTCCACTGACCTTTATCGGGTATTGGCTCCTGCGAAAAACCGAAGTTTGCGAAAGTAAATTCGGCAATTCTGTAGCCGTCAGCGATCATCCCAACAACATCGGTCGCAGTCTTCTTTTCGTCGTTCCGCTCATGGCCCTCTTCGGACTGTGGAGTGGACCGATCGGAGAGACAGGATGCGGCGGATGCGGTGGGTGTCACGGATGCAGTTGTCAGACCGCTCCCGCGCCGGCTTCAACCGGATGCGGATGTGGCGGATGTGCCCTGCCAGTCCCCGTTCAGAATCAGCAACAGACGGTCTCAACCTCTCCTTCCCAAACGCCACAGGCCAAGGGGAGTGGAAAGAAGCCTGATCCAGCAAACGAAGATTTCAAGCGCCTGTGTCGGGAATCGACTCCGGAAGGTCGCAAGAACCTCGGCTGTCCCGGATCCTAAGGACTCGCCTACGAGCCTCGTGTGTACACGAGGCTTTTTCTTTTTCCTCTATCAAAAAATAAAATGTAAAGAATCCCTCCCACTTCGCTCAACCAAAGGTTGAGCTTCGTAGGGATATATCCGAAGTCCCGTCATACGGGACGAAGAGGGATTTCGTCTGAGATAGGTTCCATGGTCCCATAGGACCAATAGGACCTATCTTGCAAAACAAAAACCGCCACGATTGCTCGTGACGGTTTTTATAACTAGGTTTACCAGTTACTGTTTTGCTGATAGCCACCACTGCGACGGTTGTTGTAACCACCGCTGGAACGTGGAGGGCGATCAGTCATTGGGCGGGCTTCATTGACAGTGATGGCGCGGCCATCAACCATTTTTCCGTTCACGCCGTCAATGGCTGCTTGCGCTTCTTCATCGGTAGACATTTCCACAAAGCCGAAGCCCTTGGAACGTCCTGACATCTTATCCACGATCACCGTGGCTGAGACGATAGAACCGAAGGCAGAAAACGCTTCGCGCAAACTCTCTTCCGTTGTGTCGTAGGAGAGGTTGCCGCAATATAACTTCTTTGCCATAGATCTCTAATGTGAGTTTGTATAAAAGGTGAGTTCGACCTTTTCTTTTCTACTTCACATAAGTAACTATGGAGAGAGAGAAGAAAAACACTCGAGAGGAATGATAACAGATTTTTCAGGAAAAAGCAAGGGGTGAGCCTCTATTTGTTCATTTTTGCCAACAAAGTGCCGGTAATCAAAGACTGAAGGAGGATGGTGAAGCTCCACAGGCAGGTCATAGCCAAGGAGATGGGAAAGCTTCCATAGGACATGATCATGCCCGGAATCGTAAGGACCCAGTAGCCAAGGCCAAAGAGAATACCCGGCGGGCAGCACTTGGTCGTTTTGAAACAGGATTTTGTGAAGTTCCAGATCCAGGCAAGGATGATACCAAGGATAAAAGGCTCGACATACATGAGAGACATAAGCGGATCAGACCATGGACGGAAGAGTCCGACGGTTTGATATTCGGCCATGATCGAAGGAACAAGAGCTCCGAGGATCATAGTGAGAATAAAACTGATGGCGACCATGGCAAGACCGGCCAAAAGGCCGGGAAGGAGAATGTGTTTCATAAGAGGATAAAAAATTAAAGAGAAGATTCCATTTTTTGGATAGTTTGAATTTCCGCAACACGCGCGCGAAGACGTTCCAGATTTTGTTGACGTAAAGACACATATTTTTGTTGAACATAGTATTCAAAGAAGAAATGTTGGATAGACGCCACATTCGAATCTGTTTGTGAGGCAAGAGAATCCATCAATCCGCGAAAATGTTTTTGTTCTTCTGATGTTTTAAGTAAGGTGACCATTTCCGGAGCCTCAGAAAATAAACGATAAAGATTTTCCCCGGTCATCCCCGGTGTTATTTGAGGGGCCACGCGTTGTGTAACCGTTTGTATTTTTTGTTTTATATCTTTTTCTTCCTGTTTGATAAGGTGTTCAATATCATGTATGTCATCTAGGCTAAGTGCCCCTGTTTCCGCCAGAGCAAGTAAATCAACAAGATCATAGGCACGGTCACCGTGAAGTTTGAAGTAAGCTACTTTGGCGGGATGAGATAAAAAAAGTTCATTCCCACGGTAGATAAATAATTTTGGTTCATACCATTTTTCCGGAAGGGGAATTCCTTGAAATCCCAGTGGTCTTCCTTTCCCATCTCTTTGAACCAAATGGACATCTACGAAATTAAGTGTGGCGTCAAAACAGATTTTCCCCTTTGCATCTATCGCTGCCAAAGAACGTTCATGAGGCGCTTCTCGAAATTCTGAAGCCGCAACCCACATCATGGTTTTCTTGCTTGGATCCGCATGTTTGGAATTAAGGAACAATCCATATCCCTGCTTGTGAAGATGCTCTTCAAGCGCTTCCAAATCCTCGGGTTCTACAGAAAGATCCACATCTTTATGGACTCCGATATAATCTCCTTTTAACAAAGAGATATTCAAAGCACCATCCAACTGCCAGCGCACAAGCGCTCCGGAAAGAAGCGCGCTCAAGCGTGCTATTTTTTGATCCATCTCGGCGCGATCTTCTGGAGTCAGTGCACGTCGTTGTTCAAAATTTCCCTCTGCTTCATCATGAAAAGCCGGTCGTTCTTGTAGACGATTTTGTGCGCGAAGATCCGAAAGAGAGGGTGATAATTGTTCGGGAGATTCTTGATCAATCATAAATTAGAGAGAAATAGTTTCTTGATGATCATCTACAATTTTGAGAGCCTCATCGTCCGTAAGTGTCACAATCGGATAAGAAACGCGGGCCTGGAACTCTTTTACTTCTTGTTCTTGCACAGGGGTGTAATGAGGAAAGATAGTCGTGCCTGTGAGTCCAAACCCTTGCAGATTCTGAAGATCAATCTCGTTTGGATCACCCAGACTCCCCCAACCCCCAATTTCAATATCAGGTCCGGCAATAATACTTCCTGCGCTGATGCCGACGTAGACAGATTGATTTGAAGTAACCGCTTGTTTGATCATTTGATCCATTCCGGTTTTTCGCAAGCGATCCAGATAGACAAACGTATTGCCTCCGCATACACAAAGAACATCAGCCGTCGTTTTGGCTGGAGCTTTTTCTTCAAGAAGATTGTACACAGAAATTTTTTCTATCCCCATGGAGTGCAATTCTTCTTTTTCCATTTCCGTCCATTCCTGTTCTTGCGGAGACTCGATGCAGGCGATCAAAAGAATTGAGCATACTTGCGGGGGTTTGGAAAGCAAAGAAAGAAATGCTTGTTTGATGGCATCCGTCGCCCAGCCCGTGGAAGTTAACAAAAGTTTCATAATGTCTTTAGCGTAACAAAAACACTCTGGAGGGGCCAGAGCGTTTTTTATTTTGGGAGAATTATGGAACGAGCGTTTTATTCTTCTTTTGTCTTGGTAAAACGAGGTAGATATAAACAATCTCGAGGATGGCCAAGGTGTTCACGCACAGTAAGATCACAAACCAAATTTTTTGATTGGCGCGCGCGGCTTTCCAAAGGGCCACGGCTTTCCAAGGAATCGTCCAAAGAACAGCAAGGACGATAAGTCCTCCAAAGAAAGGATCTGCAGCCATGTTAGCGGCTTCTATAAAAAGAGGCATAGAACAATGAGTTAAGAATTATTTCCATTGTACTCCTCCCACCGGGATACCCGAAATCCACATCATCATAGTTCCCACGGAAAGTTCCCGCATCATGCGATAGGCTTCCTCTCCATTTTCCATGTAATAACGTTTCAGATCCGACGGGTTCACATACCAAGCCTCACCGTGTTCCTCGACTTGCAAAAGAATTCTTCCGGAGAGTTTTTCTGCAAGTTCTCCGCCACCGGTTGCGTCATCTTCAGAAGGAATAGTTGCAAGATCACTATCGGTGATTCCCAGTCCAAATGTTCGCAGGAATTCATAGGCCGTGGGACCGTCTTTGAGATAATATCGCGCGCGAGAAACAGGATCGATGTACCACGCTTCTCCGAAGTGATCGACCGCGAGCATGATATCTCCTTGAAGCCGATCAATGAGGGCGTCTATTTCTGTACTTGGAACCGAGACTAAATACTCTTCTCCGGCAGGATCGGCCCAAGCGACATGGGCATCATACGTGATGGTTTGATCGGCATTGGGAAAATCCACATTGGAACTTTTTTGTGTCTTAAACGTCCAATGTTGATCATAAGCGGCAACCAAAGAAGCATCATACACACGGACCGCATACTCATGATTCAAAGCGAGCGGTTCCAGGGGATTAAAGAGGAGCGCGCCCATAGCATAGAGATTTGTCGTATCAATACTGAGGATGGTCGGGATACTTTTTTTGTCCGTCAGATTATAGAGAGAAATTTTTGGAGTCCCTGTGATGCCGTCAAAGAGTCGCCAAAACATCAATGTTGGTCCGATCGTTTCTCCCTCATACCCGGGATAAGGATTGGGCGTTTCATAGACCGGGAACGAGGTGCCGATCACTTGTCCGTCTGCAGGATAGAGAATCGTTTCCGGAAAATCTTCCGCGCTCAACGATCCTATCATCCCCATGTCACAGACAAACCATCGCCCGCTGGAAGCGCAACCGATTTCCGAAATGTAAGGAGACAAAAGACCCATGCGATGAAACGGCGTCATCATCCATCCGTCAATCCCCGCATAAAAATCTCCGGTGCCATAGGCTTGGACTTCGGAACAAGAGCCTGTGTAACCGACCGTATCGCAGCGCTCCGCGGGATCTTCTCCGGTAAATAAACTCAATGTTGGATTTTCGCCATGAGCATTCCCCTCATAGACACCGTGCGTATTTTGATAGTTCGTATGATTCTGCGCACTCTGACGCAAAAGAGAGCTGATGGTCAGGGGTGGAAGTCCAAGCATGGCGCGATAACGATTGACATATTCCTCGGGAGAAAGCGATTGGATATTCCCATCGCGCACATGGGTGTAAGCGCCGGGAGAGGTAACCATATCGACCCAATCATCATTGGTGGAAACACTTGCCGTGAGAGCGACAAGAGAATGAACGGGAAGACTCAGACAAGTGCAAATAACACCAAGAGTAAAAAATAGTTTTTTCATACGCAAGTATTATCTCGTCCTTCTTTGTTTGGTGCAAACAAAATATCTCGGCGCGCCGAGATATGTTGAGGGGACAGCTGTGGGGATTTATTCGGTTGTTTGTCCGTCAAATTCCGGTCCGTCCGCGGTCGCTTCTTCCTTGGTCGCCCGGACAATGCCGTTTTTGTGATGGGCTGGGGCGTAGATCGTATACAGTTTCAAATTCTCGGTTTCGGACACATTGATGATGTTATGCTCTGCTCCCGCAGGCACAATGATCACCGATCCGTCGGTAATATCATAAACATTTCCATCAATCTCGCATCGACCCTGTCCTTTTTCAAAACGGAAGAATTGATCATTGTCGGTGTGGACCTCCATCCCGATTTCTTCTTTTGGTTTTAAACTCATGAGAACCAACTGACAATGTTTGCCCGTGTAGAGCACCTTGCGGAAATTGATATTTTCCAAGGTGTCTTGTTCGATATTGGCGCAATAGCCTTTCATAGATAAATGAAGTTAGGATTATTATAATTTCATCTTACCATACATCTTTGAGAGATTACTTTTCAAAGAGTAAAAACGAATAAGAGTAATGACCCAAAAGAGAAGTGAGAAGATTGAATCGTCGCAATTCTTTTTTACAAAGACGGAATCCTTCTTTTTCCACCAACCGTATGATTTGTTTTGGATGATGTTGGGTGACGACAAACAAGAATCCTCGGTCGCGCAGTTTGTTTTTTATTGTTTGAAGATACTCATGAGGATTTGGACAGTACTTTCTACTATCCAAAATGTTAGAAAGATAGATCAGATCAAAATAAGTATTTCCAAACAATTTCAGATTTTCACAAACGTCTCCGCAAAAGAGCGTTGTATGATCGAGATTTTTTTGAAGCCGTTCATAGCGCTCCTTTGAAGCCAAATAAGGGAGATAGACTTCCTTATTTTTTATCTGCCAAAAACTGTCTCCATACCACAGGCCTGATTTTTTCAGACAAGAGAGAAACTGATCCTCTTTACTATGTGCGATAACCTGATCAAAGAGTGTTCTGCTTAAGGGAGTGATGGTTTCTCGTATTCTTTTATACGTCGGTTGGGTTTGAAAAGATGTTTGTTTGAGAAAAAGATCGAGGATCTCTTCATATCCCAGATTTTTAAAAAGTCCGGTCTTCAAGTCCACGGTGATATTGGCCATGGGCCTTATATCACAAACATTCACTTCGTTTATTTGATTAAGTAGCGGTGTTGATAAGAGGGAAAAAGCAAAATCCCCGCCTCCGCCCACGCAAAAAACTTTCTGCATTTCTCTTATTTGTTCCAGTTTTGGAAAAAAATAATGGTTTCTTTCGTTTGTAAAAAACCAGACACGAAAAGATTTTTTGCAGAGGATATCTTCGATGTCTATCTTTTGGCAGATTTGCACGATTTCTTTGTTCATATCATGACAACTCTACAACAGGCCTAAATGTGAGGATGGTGCTCCAAAACTCTGGCGGGTCCCATCCGAGTGATCCCACACTTTTGCACCCGCTCGCCAAATGTTGGCCATCATCAAGCGTATCTTCAAGCCACTCCCATGTCTCGGTTGTTTGCCATTGTGTGTAAATTGCATTGCCCAAATAATTGTATTCGATAAACGACGGGAGGCGGATTGTTTTTTGCGGATCGATTTTGAGAAAATCAAGGATGATCGGTTTAAGCTCGTCTATTTCCGAAATGGTGAGACAGAATCTGGAACCAAATCCTTTTTGATGGAGCGCAGGAAGCAAATATTCTTGCCTGTGCAATTGTCTGCTCCACTTTTTGAGATAATTTTTCGGGCAGAGTCCCAAGGCTTCCAACAGTCTCACATCATTGTGTTGTATCCATGGCACTTTTTTTGCAGGCTTGTCTCTTTCGTCAACCAAGATCCATTTCCCGGGCAACAAACACGCCTCTTCACGCATCTTTTTATAAAAGAGCGGATTGGGTCGGTCTTTCCACAGCGGCACATGGATCGTTTTATCGAGGGAAAAAGAGGGAAGATAATGAACATCAAAAAGATTCTCGTGCCAAAAAGAAAGGAGCTCGTCTGTGATCCAATCCGGCAAACTCGGAAGATCAACAAACGCCGCCCCGAAAAATCGTTCCAGTATTTCCCGTTCTTTTTCTAGGATCGTATTTTTTTGTTGCACAAATTCCTTTCACCTTTTTTGTTTATTTGATGTGCTCTTTTGCAAAACGAGTAAGGTCTTCAATGGAATCGGCAAGGTAGACGATGCCCGGAAATTGTTCATTTAATTTTTTGATATGCTCCCTCACGAGTGTTCTTGCTCGGTTGGTATCTGATTTCGGATCGCCGGGGTAGTTTTCGATATACAATCCGTAGGCTTGTCCTCGGATAAAGGCACTCAATGCAAGGAGTCCGCTTTCCGCCAATGAACCGAAACTTTCCGTTTCACCCGTGATTATTTGTAAAATAACTTTATCTTTCAGTTTATGAACAGCTTCTTTTTCCCCGTCCTCTTTTGTCCAATCTTCTTTGTACGGATCAAAGTAAGCAATACCCGCCGAATCAAACGCCGCTTTCATTTGTTGTTTCCACTCGGAAGAAAAACTTGATGTCCCAAAAATACTTACCATATTTTGACATTCGATGTCCGTGGGTAATGCGATTTTTCGCGTTTCTTTTATTTTACTTTTTCTGATCGCGGTGCGTTCTCTTGCCGTAAGAACGGCCCAGAGAGCCAAATCGTTTATGGTTTCCTCAAATTGGAATACAGGATAATCTCTCTGTATTTTTTGGGAAAGATTTTTGAATAGCGTGCGAGCGCGGCTTGCATCCTCCGGCATTGTTTCATCTTCTTCAATAAAAATACCCAATTTTTGACCTCGCAGTAGCGCACCGAGAATGGCCCATCCTCCTTCTGCCAAACTCGCATAACCATAGGTTTCTTTTGAAACAGGGATAACGACGACCTCGTCGCTGGCTAAATGTTCCGCTTCTCGTTTTGCCATTTCCGGAGTCCACTCCGCAACTTGCGGATTGAAAAAAGGAAGATTTCGTTTCTCCAGTTCCGGAATAAAAAGATCTTCCCTCCAGGTGGATTTTGGAGAACCGCAGGTGCCAAAAAGTCCTACTTCCGGTCGGAGTTTTGAGGGATCACTCTCAATTTCTCTTGGCCTGAACAGCTCGGTTTTTCCAAAAGATGGTCGTTCTATTTTTGAGGCCCTATCCATAATGATTGTTAAGACTTGTTTCCGTATTCGTTTTTATCTTATCTCCGGCAACCCCTCCCCCTTCGCCCCGTTATACGGGGCTTCGGAGGGATCACTCCGAAGCTCAATAAAATTGAGCGGAGGGTGACTCTATCTCCCCCTTGGAAAGGGGGAGGATTTGCTCGATCCCCCTCCTTTCCAAGGAGGGGTGAGGGGTGGTTGCCGAGGTTGAAGAAAAAAACTCGCTATGGGTTCTTACCATGTTTATTTTAATCTATCTGCGCGAAAAGCACGACGTAATTTTTTCCATAGGCTTTGGCACATTTGGGACAGGTCGTGTAAGAGAAATAGAGCTTCTTGAGATTTTTTCCTTTGGCCTCCACATACTTTTTCATTTCCTGCACCCAGATGCCGGCATTTTGGTAAGGCCCTTCAAATACTTTGGTGAGAAATGTTCCCGAAAGGGTCGCTATCTGCGCACCCGGAACATCTTTGGACACATCAATATAGATATCCGATCCCCAGAGGGATTTTTTATCCGTGAGCATCAACTGATAGGGCGCTTTCGCATTTGCCTTTTCAATCAATTCCATATTTTTGACAATGATCTTTCCCATGTTGAGGGGAATATGGAGAAAACTGGTGATATGATCCTTCACAAAAATTTTCTCGTTCCACGTGATCTCTTTCTCATGCCACGGCTCCGGATCAAACAGCTCACAGCATCCGGTGGGTTGTATTGTTTGGTTGGACATAGGTTTTTAATGAGAGAATAAGGGTACGTAAAAGTATGATGGTTTTTTTTGCTTCGTCTTCGACTTTTTCTTGTTTTCCTTTTGGATGAACATACTTATTTCCCCGGTCGTAAATATCATTGAACTTATCTTTGTCGGTTTTTTGGATGACTTTTGGAAATAAGTATTCGTTTAAAATTTTTCGAAAATCTAATGTATTTAGAATAAAGTCGCAAAGTTTTTTATCTTCGATCATCTGTATCTCTTTTTTGAAAAGTTCATCCACAATGTATTCAACAGTTGATCGACAAACCATGATTGAGGATTCATATAATCCAAGAATATAAAGTGTTTTGGCTTGTTGGAATAAATTAACACTTCTAGAGGGGTAAAAAATTCCATATGAATTTATCTCTTTAGCTCGTTTACCAATAGCTTTTTTTTGTGCTAGGAAAGTTCCAAGAACATTCAAGCCGGTAGTTTCATCATCCAGTTCTTTCTCTTCAGGAACCTCCAAGTCCAAATAAACACGCCCTTCTTCATTATTCTCATTTTGATTTTTCATAGGGTTATATTTTACCTTAAATAAAACAACCCCGCGAAGGAGGTATTTTCAGATAGATTCAAATTAATCTTTTTCGAGAGAAAGCATAACCGGACGGTGTTTTAAGATAGGTCTCAAAATTTTTCGCCTGTTGTTCCGATTCAAAACTTCCAAACCAAACTAATTTCCACGGCTTGTACTTTTTTGTGTAGCTAGATTTTCCTTCGTTATGCTCTGCAAGTCTATTCTTCGGATCTTGTTCGGTAAAACCGTAATAATATCTGAAGTCGATTTCGCTTCGAATAATGTAAACATGATACATATAAATCGTGCCCCACTTCGCTCTCGCTTCACTCGAGCTTCGTTGGGGGCATCCCCCTTCGCCCTTCATCTACGTTATTTGGTTTGTGGGATCCATCCCCAGCCTAATCTGAATTTTAGTTTGTGGGATATAATCCCTAACGTAGCCCGAAGGGCGAAGTGGGATGGCGGAGAGGGAGGGATTCGAACCCTCGATAACTTTTCAGCTATACAGGTTTTCGAGACCTGCGCCTTCAACCACTCGGCCACCTCTCCATAATTTGTTTTTTTGAACGGACAAAATGATACTCTTATACTCGCTGATGCCTTCAACCACCCACCGCCTACGGCGGGGTCCCGCCAAAGGCGGGATCGGCCACCTCTCCGTGATTATTTTTTATTTACCAGTTTTTGAAATGCTTCTCCACCTTTATAGGACTTGATTTGCATTTCCCGTCGGTAGGCATCCTGTTTGGTTTGGAAAGATTCCTCATAGACTACTTCCCAAGGAATGCCATATTTTGTAGAACGATTTTTTCCATTGTTATGTCGTATCAATCGAGATACGAGGTCAGAAGTAGATCCAATATAGTACCGTTCCTTTATTTTACTTTTGAGGATGTATGTTGTGAACATAGAAGCGTGTACCTTCAACCACCCACCGCCTACGGCGGGGTAAATCGGCCACCTCTCCGTGCGTCAAAATATCATTGGGACACGGGGGCGTCAACGGAAACTTCTTGGGTGAGAGTTTCTTGTCCCGCTTGTTTTGCAATTGATCGCGCCATGGCGATCATTTCTCCCTGCGTTATTTTTTCGTTATCGGATGCGATCGTTATCACTTCATTTCCCGCTTCAAACAAAAGGACATTGGTAAATTGACATGTTCCGGGAAATCCTTCCACATTGGTTTTACACAAAGGGAGCACGCCTTGGATGGGGAGAAGATAGGCGGTCTTTTCTTCAACAACCACGGTCTCTTCCTTGGTTGTCAGATATTTTGCCCGTTCTTCACCAAGCGTCACGCCCGGAAGATACACAATCTGTCCTGTGCGCCATGCTTCTTTTTTCAAAACAACCATCACCGTTCCCGCGCTCACATGATCGGTTTGAATCGGGTAGATTCCAACGACAAAGATCTCACTTCCAAATAAATCTTCCGGCAGCCAAAGAGACGTATCGGTTTTTGTTTTGGCATCTTCAAACGAAGAAGTCTGAATGACTCCGTCTTCTTGAAGGAGCAGTGGTGTGGGTTTGTCCGGGATCACCCATTGCACCAAGCGAACCATGACGGCGGCAACACAAACAAAGGCGAGGAGAACAAGAAAGAATTTTATATTTCCCTCACGACTTTTTGGGTGATGACGAATCAGGCGATCGAGAATCATAAGAAAATAAAAGGAGGGCTAAAAAGATCCAGACGAGAACAGAAAGATCATTTTTAAAATAAGGCACATCCACAAGTCCGTGAATCAACATTTCAAAAAAGACGGTGAGACCAAGGAGGTTAATCCAAGAATGACGAATGCGGGGAACCGATCGTACAAGAAGATAAACAAGATAACCCGAAAGGATCACTCCGAGGATGCCAAGTTCCACCCATGCATTAAGGAGAAGGTTGTGCGGGTATTGGAAGATCTCGATGTAATCGTGCGTGTGATAGGGAATAAGAGCGGTCGGATAGCCCGCAAGTCCGGCGCCGACGAGGGAATGATCTTTGAGAAGATGAAAGGTTTCTTCCCATTGGGTAAGGCGGATCGATCCGGAATAATCTTGGAGGGCGAGTTTTTGAAACGTAAAGGTGCGGGTCGAAGGAATCAAAGCAATAAGAAGGATCACGATCGCGGCAAGAGGAAGCGTGATCTTTCGCCAAAAGCGGGAAAGGAGAGAAAGAACAAAAATTGTTACGGTAACGGCAAGAATGGCCGCTTCACTTTGCGCCAACACAATAGCTGTTCCGGATAAGACGACGGTGATCATCCAAAACGTAAAGAGTTTTTTATGGTGTGATTGCCAAGTGTGTCTTCCGGCAAGGACACTCATGATCATGAGAGGTCCAAGATAAAGCCCGACCGCATTGGGATAAGGAAAGAGGCTTGTGACACGCCGCTCAATATCCCAAGGGACGGGGATGCCGATTTGGAACATCCATTGAACAATGGCAAAGAGGGCCACAAAGAGGGCTCCACCGCCCAAAGCGATAAGAAGAGGGGAAAGATCTTTTTTATTTTGTAAAAGAATCCGCACAAGAAAAAAGACAAAGATCGGTTCGATGAAATAGGCCTTCCAAACTCCCAAGGCGGCAAAAATATCCGGGGCGGGAAGAAGAGCAACGGTTGCGACGGCAAGCGTTCCTGCAATAAGAATTTTCCATGGAAGGGGAAGCGTATTCCAAGCGGTCAGAAAAAGATGCGGTTGTTTGAGAAGGGTGATGGCTGTGAGAATCAAAATCATTGCTTCCAAAAATGTGAACGGAATCCCTAAAATATCAAAACGCAAAAGATAAGCCGGAAGACCGAAAGCCAAAAGCCACAAACCGTGTTTTGGTTCGCGCCAAGAGATCAAGGCAAAGAAGAGAAGAAGAAAACTGAAGAAGTAGGGGTACATAATTAGCGTTTAAGCGGAAGAAAACGGGAAGGAATAAGGGCTTTTATTTCCGACGTACGAATGCCTTTGATCGCAAGCATGACGGCCAGATAGATCATCGCTCCCAAGGCAATGTCAGTCACCACATGGAAAGAATGGAAGTGCGTGAGAAAAAGATACATGACCAAGGAGGCAAGAACGGCTTTGAAGGTTGCGGTGAGTTTTGGTAACGATCGGGAGGTGAAGGTGACGACCAAAAAAGTGAGGAGGGCGATCGAAAACTCGGAAAAAATAGTGACTCCAATAGCACCCCACATGCCGTAGAGAGGAATAAACCAGAGGTACCCGATGACGGAGAGAATCGCCACACTCGCATAGCCCCACATCATGAGTTTTTGTTTTCCAAGCGCAACGACCAAGTGGCCATAGAGGGTGCCGATAAAAACACCCAAGACGGCAATGATGAGATAGCGCAAAATCGAACCGGAAATCACATACTGATCTCCGGCGATAAAGGTCATGAGAGCGGTACCGACCGCTTGGGCTCCGACCAAAACCGGAATGATGGCGATCATAAAAATATCAAAACTGCGTCGCAGGATCCGTTTGAAATCTTCGGTCCGTTTTTGACTCCACGTCGCGACCATGGTGGGGAGAAGAAGTCCCATAAACATGGTGGGGAGGGCCGTTAAGATATCAAGGATGCGATAGGTGACGCCGTACAAGGCGACTTCTTCTTGGCTGCGGAGCAATGAAAGAAGAATGATGTCACCTTTAAGATAGATGAGATTGAAAAGAATGGAGACGGCAATGGGCCAACTGCGGCGCGTCGCTTGTTTCCAGATGGCAAAATCAAAACGCGGGCGCACGCGGACAAACGGTTTGGCAAAAAAGACAACGACCACAAGCCAGATCAGGTTTGAAAGGATCAGAGCCGCGATCATGGAGACAATTCCCAGATGAAGAAAAATAAAGAGAAGGACGACAGCGACAAGAACCGTGCGGTTGATAAGTTCGGCAAGCGCCGGCCGCCACATGCACGCGTGTTTTTGAAAGATCCCGGTCAAGAGACTGGCGCCACCCATAATCCAATAAGCGATGGCTCCCACAACCACCGCTTGTTGCACTCCGAGAGACCACGGAAGAAGAAAGACAAGACCTGCGGCAAGCGTAAACAAGATTCCTCCGGAGAGCAGGCGCATGGTAAAAAAGTTTCCGACGATTTTTTCTTCTTGCGCATCAGGCTCGGAGATCATGACGACAAGCGTGAGCGTGAGCCCGAAGTCCACGATCACGCCAAAAAATTGGAGATAGGTGATCGCGGTTGTGTAAGCGCCGAAGTCACCGGTGGAAAGATAACGGGTGAGGATCGCAATCACGATCAATCCCACAAGAAGCGACCCGAATTTTCCCAAGACTTGAATCAAAAAGTTTCCGGCAAAGGTTTTAGCTTGAAGCATAAGGATTACCAGTAGTGTAACACGCGAAAAAGATAGGAGGAATGATTGATATTACGGTCTTTTTTTGTTTCTTGTGTACAGATCTGATTGAAAAAGATGTCTTTTTTTGCTATCATGAGAGTAGAAAATATGTTTATGTTTGAAAGAAAATATTTGCGTACGTTATTTTTCACCATGACAAAGACCTCTGTAAAAAATCGCTTGAAAAAAATCCTGCCGGGTATTTTGGCGGGTTTTTTATTTTTCTTTTTTTGCGGAGGAATATTTTTTGCCGAGAGTCCCACCGCTTTTGCCGCACCCAAAAAAGGATATGAGGCGATCCAAGTGATGATGACCGGAGGGGGAACACTCAAAATGAAACCGCGTGAGACAAAACAGGTGAGTGTGCAGTTTCAAAACAAAGGACCCAACACGTGGACCAATAGCGGAGACGGATTTGTCTCGGTTTACACGTACAATCCAAAGTATCGCATGTCCGATTTTGAAAACGGATGGTTGCATTCGGATCAACCGGCCGCGCTGACCGAATCATCGGTGGTTGCAGGCAAGACCGGAATGATCACTTTTACTCTCACCGCTCCGGCAAAAATAGGAACCTATAAAGAAACGTTCGCGCTTGCCGCAGAGGATATTGCTTGGATTCCCGGTGGAGAGTTTACCTTCACGATCGAAGTGAGTGATTGCACAACGACGTGTTCTTCTTCTACAACAACAACCGCTTCTTCGACTGTGGGGAAAGCATCTCCTTTGACCGGAGGATTATCGGCAACGATTGAAACGCGCACTCCCACAGCCGTCACGGCAAATCCCGGAGAGGTCGTGGATTATAAGGTAAAGATTTTGAATTCAGGGACAAAGGCTTGGACGATTCGTGAGGTGCGCACCCTAGATATGCGGGTGGCCTCATCGATCACCCTGGCTTCCATGGAAACGCTTCACGGCTCTTGGGTTTCCACCAATCGTGTGGCCTTAAACAAAGCAGACACCATTGATCCCGGAGAATCGGATACATTCCGTTTCAAATTTACCGCTCCCGCAAAAGTGGGATCCTATACGGTGCGTTATCGCCTTGCCGTGGATGACGCCGTGTTACCTGATTTTTATATTGATATTCCCGTGGATGTCACCACCGGGGCGCCGCAGGCAAAAGACAGTGAGGTGATTGTGGAAGAGGATCAAATCACCAATGAAATTGAAGAGCCCGTGATCCGCATCGGTGTGTTGATTATCGACGACGAAACCCAACAACAAACCGTGATCAGTTGTGATCACCCGTGGGACCTCACCGATGGGAGCGGCAAGGTGTTGAAAGAGATGGATGCGGGAAAAAACGTCACGGCTTTTTACAAAAACGGGTTGTATTCGTATAACACGGGGGGAGGCGTAAAAACAACCGCTTCCTATCTCCGTTTTGTTCCAAGAGATGAGGATGTGGTTTGTACGATTGAAAATTTTGATCGTCGCGCGACGCGCGGGGCGGCGTATCCGGACAATACCTTCCGTGACATTCTCGAGTTACGGTATAACAACTCGGAGGATCGCACCTGGGTCATCAACGAGTTGCCAATCGAAGAATATCTCTATGGCATTGCGGAAACTTCCAATGATTCTCATGCCGAGTTTCAAAAAACACTTGTGACCATCGCACGAACGTATGCGCTTTATCACTGGGAGCGCGGGACCAAACACGCGGATGAATTTTTTCACATGACGGCGTACGCAGGCGATCAAGTGTACAAAGGCTATGGCTATGAATCACGTTCTCCTCGTATTGTGCAGGCGGTGGAAGATACCCGTGGCATCACCGTGACCTATGAAGGCAAGACCGCGATCACTCCTTACTTTTCTCGCTCTAACGGTCAAACGTATGATTGGAGTGAAGTCTGGGGCGGGAATGTTCCTTGGGTCAAAGGGGTCTCATGCCCTTGTGACGCAGGGAAGACGCAATGGGGACATGGCGTGGGACTCTCCGCAAGCGAGGCCTTGTGTCAGGCAAAAAATGGAAAGGCTTGGGATGACATTTTACATTACTTCTATCAAGGCATAGAGCTCACCAAGCGTTGGAAATAATCATCAATAAAAAAATCCCAGTGGTTACACTGGGGTTTTTGCTTGTTCCACGGAAGCGATCTGCTGGCGTTTTCTTTCCCGATTATCTTCCACAATACGGATAATTTGTTCTTTGACTTTTTCTGGATGAGCGATTTCTTTGAAATGAAATTGTTTCTTTTGTCCGGCTGTCTGGACGACGACATCTCCGAAGTCAAGCATGGTGCGGATGACCCCTTGGACATTGGAGGTGACGTCTTGAACCGCATCCAGAGGAAGCTCGGAGGCGACGCGACTGAATAATCCTTTTTGTTCAATGTTGATCACGCGCTCATTGGTGACAATCCACGTATCCAGATAAAAATCCGTAAACTCCATAAACGCGAAAAGCCAAACGGAGAAAAAATAAATAATGGCAATGGTGGAAACAAGGGGGCCCAGATAAGGATCGTGATACCACGTTTCTATTTTATCCGCATAAAAAGCAAATCCGGCGACTAAAGGAGCTCCGAAAAAAAAGAAGGACAACACAATGAGTCGCGTATTGGTGACCCAATGACGTCGCAGAAAGAGTTCAACCTTTTCGTCTTTGTGTTGGTTGGGAAGTTCATTGAGACGCATCATAGGGGAAGGATCGTTTGGGAGTATTTTTCAAAAAAGGTTCCCAGAGAAAGAGCCATGGACCAATCAAGATCCACTATGATCCAGGCGGCCATGCTGATGAGGCAAGCCGTTCCCAGAACATAAACGGTCGAGATGATATACAGGCCGAAGTTATAGACGCCGAAACGAAACAGATGATACATGTTGAAAAGACTGTAGACGACAAAGGTGATGAAAAAAATTCCCAAAGGAAAGAGTAGCCAGGAGAGAGGGAGAGAAAGCGAATAGAGGAATTCTGGATCCATATGGAAATAGTGTAGCACGAGCTACAACAAGGTGGCAGGCGGGGTGAGTCCTAAATGTTCGTACGCGCGGCGTGTGGCAAGGCGTCCGCGAGGAGTACGTTCCAAAAGTCCGAGTTGGAGAAGAAAAGGTTCATAGACTTCTTCAATCGTATCGATTTCTTCTTGCGTGGAAGCCGCCAGAGTATTGAGCCCCACCGGACCACCATGAAATTTTTCAATAATGGCGTGAAGAAGTCTGCGATCCACATCATCAAGGCCCAGAGGATCGACGTGGAGGATTTCAAGTGCTTCTTTTGCCACCGGCGAGGTGATCGTTCCTCCCGCTCGCACTTGAGCGAAGTCACGCACGCGACGTAGGAGACGATTGGCAATACGAGGAGTCTTGCGTGCGCGTGAGGCAAGGAGCTCACAAGCATCGTTTGCGATTTCCACGTGGAGCTTGGCGGCATTGCGGGAAATGATGCGGGCGATATCTTCGTCCGCGTAAAAATCCAGATGATGCGTCACTCCGAAACGATCGCGTAGCGGAGAAGACAAAAGAGAAAGACGCGTGGTGGCGCCGATCACGGTAAAATGTTCGAGATTGAGTCGAAGCGTGCGCGCCGTTGGCCCTTTGCCGACAATGAGATCGAGCGCGTGGTCTTCCATGGCCGGATAGAGAACTTCCTCGATCGTTTTATTGAGCCGATGGATTTCATCAATAAAAAAGACATCCCCTTTTTGAAGGTTGGAAAGAATCGCCGCGAGATCTCCCACCCGTTCAAGGGCGGGGCCACTGGTGACTTTCATCTGCGCTCCGCATTCACTGGCAATAATATGAGCCAGCGTTGTTTTGCCAAGTCCGGGATTGCCGTAAAGAAGAACATGTTCGATAGGTTCCTTGCGTTTTTTGGCCGCTTCCAAGAAAATCGATAAATGTTCTTTGATAACAGGCTGACCGACAAAATCCGCCAATGTTTTTGGTCGCAGGCTGATTTCTTCCTCGCGCTCACTCTCAGAAGCCGCCGGAGCGGTGAGAGAATTTTTCGGGTCTGTTTTTTCTTGGTGGCGCTCAATCATAACACTCGTATTATGCGGGAAAGAGGGGGGAGGAGCAAGGAAAAGATTTTTGTTTGACGGGTTTTGTTTGGAGGAGTACTTTATTTAAGTAAAGTATATGGCATCTCAAAAAGATTCTTGGGGCAACAAAGAGGCGCAAGCACTCCTGGATGCTTTTTCTCTGGTGCGCAATCAAGAGGAAATGCGTTGTTTTTTGCGAGATCTCCTTACGGAAAAAGAAATTGAAGAGTTCAGTTTGCGCTATAAAGTCGCCAAAATGTTATCTCAAGGGGTGCCTTATACCACCATTGTGGAAGAGACGGGGATGAGTTCAACAACGATCGCCCGTGTACAAAAATGGCTGACAACAGGTATGGGAGGGTATCAACTTATTTTGGGTCGAGAAAAACAATTATGAAAAAAGGAACACGCAAATGGCAAATTGGAGTCATGGGTTCGGCCGCCGATCTTGCCTATGCAAAAGATTTGGAGCGTCTTGCCGAGGAGGTGGGAAGTGAGATCGCCAAAGCGGGGGCGGTGTTATTTTTTGGCGCGGAAAAAGATTATGATTCCCTCTCCACCGCCGCCTGTCGCGGAGCAAAAAAATCCGGGGGGATGACGATCGGAGTCACGTATGGGAAAGGATTGGAAGTGTATGAGCAGACAAGCGCGGATGTCATTATCGCCAGCGGACTTGAACGCGGCGGAGGTCGGGAACTCACCCTTGTGTTAAGTTGTGATGCGATCATTGCCTTAAACGGGGGATCCGGAACCCTGACCGAGATGGCCATTGCCTATCAGGCAAATATTCCGATCGTTGTTTTAGCCGGGACGGGCGGATGGAGCAACCAATTGGCCGGACAGTATTTGGATGCGCGCAAGCGGATCAAAGTGGAACAAGTGCAAACGCCGCAAGAAGCGGTGGCGCTCGCGCTTAACTTGATTAATAATCGTTATGGCAACAAGTCCTGACATCACCATCCTCTCCACGTTTGCGGGAGATATTCTCATGGATGAACGAGGAACAATGAAGAGTGTCCAACGGGGAGGTCCGGCTTTTTATTTGACACAGGAGGCGACAAAATCCGGTGTTCTTTTTGCGCTCCGATCCGGTCCGGATATTTCGGTGGAAATATCGGTGACTCCGCAGGGAGAACAAGGACGTGTTTCCATACGTCCGGCCAAGGTGCCCGTTTCATTTGCGCAAATAAAGACTCCTTATTTGGTGATCTCAACCATTCTGGATGAATACGACCTGACAGATCTCCCGTCCTACAAAGGGGAAGTCTATGTGGATATTCAAGGGTATGTGCGTGATGGAGATTATTTTGGACGCAAAAAAAGATGGAATATTCCTTTTGCCATTCAAGAGAAGATTTGGTGCCTCAAGGGCACGGAACTTGAAGTCTCTTTTCTTCCGCTAGAGGTTCTTATGAGGCAAAAACAAAAAATGCTTCTTGTGACCTATGGAAAAGAAGGATGTGAAGTTTTTGTTCAAGGGGCATCATCCTTTTTTAAACCGACAAAGGTGATTCAAAGCGCGCAGGCGATCGGAGCCGGGGATACATTTTTTTTCGCTTTTATTTTCAAATGGATACAAACAAAAGACGTTGAGCAATCCGGAGTCTACGCTAACGAGCAAGCAGGAGCGTTTCTTGCTTCCCGCCATTCCCATCCTCCTTTCTTCGGAGAAGAGATGGGTGTTGATTTGCCGTCATGAGACGATTTTTCTAAAATCAAAATCAATCCCTTCTTCGAAGGGATTTTTCTTTTAAGAAGGATGTTCTTACACAGACGGAGATTCCCATGGCGCCCTATGTCGTGTCTCAAGATGTTGCGCTTCTTCTTGGCCTCTGGGCTAAGACGCGCGGATTTCAAATACCTTCTTCTGTTTTTTTCGCGGGATGGCGAGAAGAGTTCACTCTTTTCATGAAAGGAGTGTTTCCTTCTTTTCTCTCTGTCTCCGAGGAGGAGATGCGAGGAGGACTTTCAACTCTTTTGGCAGAGGCGGATCTTCCGGTTCTTTCACTCGACGGCGTGTATGTGCAGGCGGATCTTTCTTTGGAACTGGCAAGACAAGTGGATCGTTGCGGAAAAGATTGCGGGATCAGATATCGCCCGGGGACAGCATCCATTCTTCATCAAGTGCGGAGGATCCAAAGAAGCGGGGTGCGGGAAGTCGTTCTTGCGGATGATGTGATTTTTTCAGGGACATTGATTGAGCGCGTCTGTCGTCTGCTAGGTGGTCTTCAGATTCGTGTTCCCATTGTTTGTGCGGGGGTGGGGATTGGAGAGGGAATAGAGAAACTGACAGGGCAAGGATTTGATATCCGATGCGTGCGGATATTTGAGAAGGTGGTCGATGAGATTTGCGAACGCGACTTTGTGCCGGGTGTTCCGCAATCGGGGCGGGCTTTGTGGGGAGAGGATCGCGTGGGCGTTCCTTATCTTTTTCCCTTTGGAGATCCGGTAGGCTGGGCTTCGATTCCTCCGGAGCGGGCAGAATCATTTTCATCCTTCTGTCTGTTTCACACGACGGTTCTTTTTGAGGAAATCGAGCGGGTGTCGGGGCGTGTTGTGAGATGCTTCGACCTCTCACGTTTCCCTGCAGGTTTACCGCAAGACGATACACGTTTTGTAGACGCCCTGCGTGCTTTACGTTAAATCCGGAAATACGTTCCGGATTTTTGTGTACAAAAAATCTCCCTTAAAGATGGGAGAGACAGATAGTTGAAACAATTTTTTAAGTGGGCCAGCTGTGCTGGCCTCACCTCGCTCTGCATATCTTAATGTTGGTCTCTGAAGCCGAAGCTCGACTTTAGCTATGCATGACCAACCGAGTAGAGCTCGATTTGTTACTGAGCAGAGCTTGGTAGTTTATCACGTGAACAACAGTGGTCAGTATAAACTGGAGCCACATAAAATCAATTTCCTTTAGTCATCAATCACCTAGTATCTAAAAACAACAGACAAGCTGTTGTTTTTACGTGGTGGGCGAGGTGGGATTCGAACCCATTTTGAACAAAACTGACTGATTGCCGCGTTTCGTGCGGCAGAACCGAAACTGAACGCTCGGGTGGGCAAAAAGGAAGGGGGTTGGGGGGAAGGAATTTTTGCCCACCTCGCTTTCCACCACCACCGAATTTTGTGCCAGTAAAACTGGCGCACCGCCTTAAAATGTAACCACTAACAAAATCTTACAATTTTTGTTTTTTGTCGGAAAATTCTTTCAATAATTTTCTACCTCTGCTTTTTAAAGACTGTGTGCCACCCGCAAGAAATTTTTTAAGCAATGGCACGATTTTATTTCTTATCGCAATGTTCTGCTTGGCAAAATCAGCAAGGGTTTGCAGGGACATCACCTTTACAATATTACTTTTCTCGTTCTCAAGCCATGAGATTAAAACTTTTGAAACCTTGTTTTCCTCTTTTGGAGTAAGGGTAATATAAGAAAACATCTGCGCCGCGTGCCAGCGAACCTCCTGTTGGGGAATTTTTGTAACTTCCTTTATGAGACGTAGCTTGAATGGTTGCAAGTATTCAGGATGTTTCTTGCTGACTTTTTCTGCAACATCTGCTGCTCTCATTCTTATCAACGGGTCGGAGTCTATCATTCCTTCAAATACTTCTTTAAAAAGTTTCGGATTTTCAAGAACGGATTCCGCTATCTTATTTGCCTTCCCAATCGAACGCAAATCCCCACCCTTTAGTTTTTGCAAAATAGTTTTCATTTTTTATCCAACAAATAGCCCATACCAATCGTTATAGCTGGAATGAGTAGATAAGTGAATCCAATATCTTTTACATAATTTATAAAAGACATTGCCATTGGTCCTTTGCTAAACATCAAAAGGTCTATGACAATACTTATTGCAAAAAAAACAATGCCTAAAAAAATACCTTCTTTAAGAAAATTTGTCTCGACTTTTTTGAAGTAGAGAACAGAAAATATTACAGTAACAATTACTATTGCTACTGGCATTATTGATTCAAAGAATGGGCGGTCGGAATTGCGCAAAGGAAAAATAAGGAATGCGACCACAAAAGGTATCACCCAAACTAGAAATCCGTAAATGAGTGATAATTTTTTTGATTTCATATTATTTTACTGGTTGTTTTAAAATAGTTTTCATTTTTTGTGGAGGCATTTTTCTTGGGTCAGATAAGTAAATTTCGTGATGAAAGCCATTTTCGGTTAAATTATTTTTTTTCATCACCTTTCTTTTTTATAACTTCCCGCCTCCGTTTGGCCGCGCGCGAAGCGCACGGAAACCCCATTTTGCCGTATATGCGGCGCTTCGCGTTGCCGAATTGGTCGGGGAAAAATCTGAAAATTTGATACTGGTGGGCGAGGTGGGATTCGAACCCACGAGACCTTTCGATCAGCAGATTTTAAGTCTACCGCGTATACCAGCTCCGCCACTCGCCCTAGGATGAAATCCTCACAAAACTCGCGATCTTTCATTTTATGGGCACCCGAGCATCTCCTTCGTCGTACATTTTAGTACGTCTCAGGAGAATGCCAGCCCATTCAATGAAATCTCATCGAGTTTTGTGAGGATTTCAATGCAGAGAGCATAACAAACCGCTTTCATTTTTTCAATCGCATGTATCGCATGTGTTGTAGGGGCCGGGCCTTGTGCCCGCCTTCTATACAAAAAAGACGCCTATGGCATTAGGCGTCCGGATCATAGTGCAGAGTGCAACGGGCCTCGTAGGCATCTTTGGCACCGATGAGAACCTGTTCTGTGGCAGGAACGATGCGTTGACTGTGGTAGGCGGGTTGTCCGCAGACCGAGCACATGGCGTGTTGAGAGTAGATCTCAAACCCTTCAACAAGAAGTCTTCCCATGGGTCCGAAGGTCTTCCCTTGGTAGTCACGGTTGAGACCCGCGGCAATGACCCATTTGTGATGGGTATAGATAAGTTCTTTGATAACCTCCACAATTTCCTCATCAAAGAATTGAACTTCCTCAATTCCAACAACATCGACATCATGTTCGAGGACATAGGCGCGAATTTCCTTAGCCTTGGCCACGATAATGGCCGGGAACCTGTCTCCGTTGTGCGTGGCAGTACAAGCGTCATTTCCGCAACGATTGTCTGCATGATGTTTGAACAAAACAACTTTTCGTTTCGCGTGAGAGGCGCGACGAAGACGACGAATAAGTTCCTCGGTTTTGCCGGCAAACATGGGTCCGACAATAAGTTCACACAGGGGTTGAAGCGGGAAGAGGGGGTCTTGAGTGGTCATAGGGCACCTCTTTAAAAAGAACCGCCTGTATTATAGCAGACGGTTTTCTTTTTGGGTGTGGATGAATGAAGGGGGGATTATGTTTTTTTGACGCGTGTGACATCTCGTATTTCGCGCCAGGAAAGTCCCAAGAAAATCAACAAAAGAAGGGTGGTGTTGAGAGGCGCAATCCAAAATGGATAGTCTTTTCCAAAACTTTCCAAAACCATCAGTCCTCCTAAAAATCCGATCGAATACATGGCGCCGTTTTTAAGATAGGCAAACTTGGAAATGAAATTTATGCCATGCACCGTAACCTCTCGAACCACAAACGCACCAAGTCCGTTTCCAAGTAAGATGAGTGGGACCGAGAGGGTAAAGGCAAACGCGCCGATCACCCCGTCGATCGAAAAAGAAGCATCCAAGACTTCAAGATACAGAAGTTTGCTCCAAGCACTCATGTTACTTTTCTTTTCCAGTTTTTGTTCCGCAGCTTCCGCATTTTTACGAAATCCATCCGTGATAAAAAAAGCGGTGGCTCCCACAGATGCCGCAAGAGCTAAAAAGGGATTTTGTTGAATGGAAAAGTAGATAACGGCGGTGATAAAAATGGAAGAGATCGCGTAGAACCACACACTCTGTTTGTGAAGAAAACGTTCAACCAAAAACGCGTATTTTTTTTCTTCCAAAAAAAGCCAAGCCAAAAAAACAAAGAAAAGATAGACACCGCCGCCCAAAAGCAGGAGAGGTTTGGAATGTTCAAGAGATTGCTCAACAAGCTGCGGATCGGAAAAGGAAAGGCGAAAAACTTCCGGAAGAGAAAGGCCGCCATTGGCAAGCCAGACGATTGCAAACGGGAGGAGCCCCCGCATCACAAAGACGGCCAAGAGCAGTCCCCAGAGAAGAAAAAACTTCCGAAATTTTTCCGGAACGGTTTTGAGAACATGGGCATTCACCACGGCATTGTCAACAGAGCTGATAATTTCAAAGAGGGCAAGGCCAAAGAGGATGATGAAAATTTGAGCCATAGATAGTTTCCATTATAACACCGCCGACAAAAAATCCTCGCGTCAGGAGGATCTTTTCTGTTTGAGAGATTGTTTTTCTGTGGCGGCCAGTCGTTCTGTGGCATAAGAGAACGACGTGGCAGAAAGAGTATGGATATGAGCCTCAAGAAATTTCAGTGTTTCTTTTGGATACACGGTGTGACATTCTCGCAGAGTCCATCCCACCGCTTTTTGAATATAAGGATCCGGATCTTTGAGAAGGGATTTCACAAGAGGAAGAATATGCGAGGCGGGAAGATACGTCCGTTTTTTTGAGGCGTAGAGAATGAGAGGAACGATGGAGTTCCGTCGTTTCCAAGGATTGGGAGAATGATTCCATGTTTTGAGCGTTGGATAGACAAGCTTAGGGAAACGTTCGAGGAGAAAGGAATAGATTTTTGAGAGCATGTCCGAGTGTTCCCAGCCATCAATGCGAGAAATCCAAGTTTTGAGGAGCATCCAATCTTTGGGCGTCAGTTTGTCCTTGCGCTCCTCGAAATAAAAAAGGGGAAGATGCATGGCTTCATGGACAGGGGCCTCACGCCAAATGTTGTTCCAGATTTTTGATTGCACCTCATGGGGCTCGTGGGAAAAAGAAAATCCTTTTTCATACACGGCACGCAGATCGGGAAGACGAATCCCCCAGGAAGGATAGTGGGTGCATTTTTTTCGAAACGCATTGTAATCCGTATCCGGTTTAGCCAGCGGTTTGAGAGCGTTGAGAACTTCCTTAAGAGGTGTTTTTTTAAAAGAGGAGCGAGGTGACATAGTGCCAGTTGATATGGTTCCAGAAGGCTTCAATAAATTTTGTACGATCATTGCGATAATCAATATAGTAAGCGTGTTCCCATAGATCGAGGGTAAGGAGAGGTTTGTACTCCGTGCCCACGGTAGTTTCCGCATTTGAGGTGGAAAGAATTTTGAGTGTTTGGTCCGGTGTTTGGACAAGCCAGACCCATCCGGATCCAAAGAGGGCGACGGCCGCGTCTGTAAAAGATTTTTTGAACGCATCTAAAGATCCAAAGGAAGAAACGATGAGTTGCAGAAGCGACTCGGGAACTTGTTGTGTCTTTGAGGACAGACAATCCCAGAAGAAGGTATGATTAAAATGTTGGGCCGCGGGATTAAAAATACCGGCAGTGTTCCCGCGTGTTCCCGCAATGATTTCTTCCAAGGTTTTTTCCACCCAAGGAGTATCGGTGATCGCGGCATTCAGTTTGGTCACATAACCGGCATGATGTTTGCCATAGTGATACTCAAAGGTTTCTTTGGAAAGAAATCCTTCAAAGCCCGTGGGGTCAAAAGGAAGAGGAGAAAGAGAAAACATACAGCGTATGGTTAATACTTTCATTACTGTAGCAGAGAAATCATAAGAACAAAAAAGGCCCTGACCTTGGGAGGTCGGGGCTTTCGTACGTGGGGCGGTGTCTTACCGCATCTGATCCAGCACGGAGGCGACTTGTGCTTGGTGCTTGTCTGTGCGGGAACTTTCTTCACGCAGGCGAGTTTCGTTTTGAAGAATCACATCACGAAGACGGTTCCCAAGTTCCTGATCATCACAACCAAACTCGGCAAGCATCATCTTGGCGGCGGCGAAGGTTTCCGGACTGTATATTTTGAACGCATGATGTTCCCCGTGGTCGGCGAGGATGACATGCCGAGCGATTTGGTGACGCAGTTCTTTTCTTTTTTCTCCTTGAAGCATAGTCAAGAACGTCTGCACATGGTAGTCGCAAATGAGTTCGCGACCTTTTGTGTTCGGCAGTCCAAGGGCAAAGCCTATCTGGGAAGCGAGAAGATCGACACTGTAAGGGAATGACTTCATATACAGACAGCTTTGGATATGGCTCATGTAGTTTTGCAGAGCCCCTTCCCAATCCTTGCGCGCTTGCACTCGGCCCCCCTGTTCCGCACGGATGATTTCCCGCATTTTTTCATCTGCAAGCTTTTTCCATTTCTCGGGTATGTTTGAGGAGAGCATCCGGTGAAACGGGTTGTAGCCAGAGGCATCATCCATGTTCCAGAAGGGGACAGGATCGTTTATTTGGTAGCGATTGAAGAGATTCAGAGCATCAGGATCATCTTCCGGCAAGACAGCCAAGATTTTCAAGAGGTATCGGTTGTAGAAGACCAGTGCCTCTTGAAGTTTTTCATCGGCACTGGGTGTCAGTGTCATGTCGACGGTTGCTTGAAGAAGAGCTGAAACAAATTTCCGCACGGGCAAAGAGAGTTCGGGAGGGGTGTCATGAACCCCAAGGAACAAATAGTTATCAAGCGAGGTATCGTCATGCCAAGTAAAGGGAACCCACTTGATTTTCGGCGCAAGCAAAATGACCATGGCGCGGGCCTTGAAGGCATCCTTCACATTTTCCTTTTGAAGATCCCACAGATCACGCCATTCACGTCGCTGAACATTGACCCATTGATCCCAGACACGGTCTTGATCCGCGATCTCTCGGGAGGAGAGAAGAAATATTTCGTCCATGAGTTTTTGAACAGTGTTGATATAGGCGCGTCGGTTTTGTTCTTCTTTGGAAAGTCCAAACATGGGAGGAGTCCTTTCTTGCCGAGGTTGATGCAAAGGGAAGAACGGTTGTGATGGAAAGAACAGAGGCAGGAAAACCGTGCCATTGACGGGGAAGGATGTCAAGGAGACAGGTTCGATTTGTCAACGGGAAATAGAAATGTCCTACTTCCAGGGATTTAGAAATGTCCTAGTTAGCTGTTGTTAAGACAAGAGCCTGTGAGGCGAATCTTTTCCTCCAAGGGTGATTGGCGGCAGGTCTATGA
>Ga0265296_1001299_pt1 | contig 29364 bp, 19 predicted proteins | sample MunlanPumphouse1_FD_189073 | JGI IMG/M metagenome (GOLD analysis project Ga0265296, IMG submission 189073) | Groundwater microbial communities from a municipal landfill in Southern Ontario, Canada - Pumphouse #1 | ecosystem: Environmental > Aquatic > Deep subsurface > Groundwater | place... | reverse complement strand
GTCACCGACATTCTGAAAGAAGGTCAGGAAGTGGAAGTGCTGGTACTGGACGTGGACAACCGCGGCCGTATCAAGCTGTCCATCAAAGACGTGGCAGCTGCCAAGGCTTCGGGCGTTTAATCACCCCAACGCTTTAGCGCAATGAAGATGCCCCCGCCGTGCAAACGGCGGGGGCATTTTTTTATCTGAAATAAAGAAATTGTGGCGAGGGGATTTATCCCGTTCGGCTGCGAGGCAGTCGTAAAACCAGACACTGCGGACCGCCTGAAACACCGAGGTGCCAGATTCAGGGCCGCTTCGCAGCCCAACGGGGATAAATCCCCTCGCCACAAATGTGGTTCTCAAAAGAAAACCATCAGACAACCCACAAATTTGCCGCAGCTCGAGTCCGGTGCTAGGTTTAGCCCACCGCCCGTGTAGCTCAGCCGGTAGAGCAGCGCACTCGTAACGCGAAGGTCGCAGGTTCGATTCCTGTCTCGGGCACCAACTCCTCAGCGTGCCACGTCGATACATGTTCCGCAGGTCAGCTTTTTGTGCAAGAGATGTAAAGAGCCGTGTAATTCGTCATGCAAACGTCCTATATTCGGTGCCTGCATGAGCATCGCTTAGCAGTTTTCAGATGATCCCGAATGGTTCCGAAGGCCGGCCAGTCCGCGTCAGAGAGATCCTTGATGATCCAGATCCATCCTCCATTCCTAAGATCAGCGAGAACCCCATGACTGAATTGACCCAAGAGCAACGCCACGAACAAGCGCTGGAAAAATACCTTCTGGATGTGCCGGAACTGAAGGATGAGATCAAGGACCTGAGTCCCGATGATCAGAAAGACCAGATCCAGTGGTCCTTCGAAGACGAAGCCGAAGCGCAGGGCTTGCAGCCGTGGGAGCTGACCCTCAAGTACACGAGCACGCCGGAGGAGTTCGAGGCGCAGCGCCTCGTGCTGCACAAGGAAGCGGCGGAAGTATTGGGTGTCGAGTGGGAAGAGTACTGCGAGATGAACAATCTGGTGGTCTGAACAAAAACGCCAGCCTCAACAGGCTGGCGTTTTTTCTTGCGCGAATGCTCAGAGGCTTAGTCGCATCGACAGATCCACCGCTTTGACATCCTTGGTCATCGCGCCGATCGAGATGTAATCCACGCCCGTTTCGGCGATCGGCAGCAGCGTGCTTTCGTTGATGCCGCCGCTGGCTTCCAGTTTCGCTTTGCCGGCGGTCAGGCGTACCGCTTCGCGCATGTCGTCCAGGCTCAGTTCGTCGAGCATGATGATGTCGGCGTCGGCTTCCAGCGCCTGCTTCAGCTCTTCAAGACTTTCCACCTCGATCTCAACCGGTTTGCCCGGGGCGATCTTGTGTGCGGCGGCCACGGCTTCGGCGATGCCACCGCTGGCGGCGATGTGGTTTTCCTTGATCAGGAAGGCGTCGTAGAGACCGATGCGATGGTTGTGGCAGCCGCCGCAGGTTACGGCGTATTTCTGTGCCAGACGCAGGCCGGGCAGGGTTTTGCGGGTGTCGAGCAACTTGACCTGAGTCTCGCCGACGAAGTCCGCCAGGTACTGCGCGCGCGTCGCCACGCCGGACAGCAACTGGAGGAAGTTCAATGCGCTGCGTTCACCGGTCAGCAGTGAGCGCGCCGGGCCTTCCAGATGAAACAGCGGCTGATTGGCTTTGACCCGCTGGCCGTCGACCACTTGCCAATGCACCGCCACGCGGGGATCGAGCTGGCGAAACACCGCATCGACCCATGCGGTGCCGCAGATGACGGCGTCGTCACGGGTGATGATGGTGGCTTTGGCCAGGCGTTCGGCCGGGATCAGTTGCGCGGTGATGTCGCCGCTGCCGACGTCTTCGAGCAACGCACGGCGCACGTTGTTTTCGATTTCGGCGGTCAGATCGGCGAGACGTAGATTCGGCATAACGGACTCCACAAACAAAGTGGTTCGATTATAGGGGCAGGGCGCGAGCCAACCCAAGGCGAGAACGTGCGTGCCTGGCGCATCTGGTCGATTTTCCTGCGCTGAGTGCGAGGTGTATGGCGTATAGGGGAAACCCTGAGGCCTATAGCATCGCCGGCCTCTTTTGCCAGATAATCCGCCTTGTATTTGACGTCATGGCTTTGACGAACGACTCCGCTGGGGCAGTGTCGAAAGCGACGAACCGAATCACCGTTCCAGGAGGCTTGGATGCGCAACGACGGAAAAGTGGTGCCTTTGCACCGGGCGACTGCCGATTTGGCGGACCACTCGCCGCTTGCCCGCTTGCCGGTGATTCTGCTGCAGGTTCGCGACAAGGCTGCCCAGCAGCTGCGCCACGATTTGCAGGAGCTGTTCGATAACGCTGACGACACGCTGTTCGAAATGGCCGACCGGGCGCGCAACGATGTCGATCAGAACATCTTTTTCGAAGCCATGCGCGACCTGCGCCTCAAGCGCAAGAACATCGAGCGCGGCTTTCTTGAACTGTTCTTTGAAGCCTTCGCCGGCCTTACCCAATACGACCCCGCCGCCAACACCCTGCCACGCACGCCGGTGGTAGAAGAGTCGGCGCCGCGCACCGATGCCATGGAGCGCACCGTAGCCGTGCAGACCATGGTCAGTCGCGTGCTCAAGCGCGACGGCTTCGCTCTCGACCAACTGACCGCACGCTTCAGCTCGATGCTCGGCAAGCGTCTGGACGATCAGCACAACCCGCTGAGTCCGGCGATGCTCTGCGAATATTTCCTGCAGGCCGGGCGTAACCTCGGCGTCGAGATCAAGGTCAAGCTGATCCTGCTCAAGCTGTTCGAACGCTATGTGCTGGCTGACACCGAGCAGTTGTATGGCGAGGCCAATCAGCTGTTGCTCGCCACCGGCGTGTTGCCACATCTGAAGCCCGCCGTGGCTCGTCGCATGGTCGAGCCTGCGGACAGCGACACATTGATTGAAGATCTCGACGAGCCGCCAGCGGACGAAGGCATCGAGGAAGTGTTCGCCGCGATGCAGCAATTGCTCGCCCAGGTGCGCGGCCGCGTCACACCGACCCTGGAGCCCGGCGCCCCGGCGCATCCGATCAACACCCGCGACCTGCTGCGGTTGTTGTCGCACTTGCAGCAATACGTACCGGCGCTGGAGGCTCAGGAAGATTTCGATCTGCGCCATCAGCTCGAACAGTTGCTGACCCGGGTCAGCGTCCGAAGTGGCCGCTCCCGCGTTGTCGCGACTGCCGACGAAGATGTGATCAACCTGATCGCCATGGTTTTCGACTGCATCCTCGACGATCGCAACGTGCCTGACGCGCTCAAGGCGCTGATCGCCCGATTGCAGATTCCGATGCTCAAGGTCGCCGTGCTCGACAAGAGTTTCTTCAGCCGCAGCACGCATCCGGCGCGGCGCCTGCTCAACGAAATCGCCGAGGCCGCAATGGGCTGGAGCGATTGCGACGGCGCTGAGCGCGACAACCTCTACGTGCGCATCGAGCAAGTGGTGCAACGCTTGCTGAGTGATTTTGTTGACGACCCGGCGATCTTCTCCGAACTGCTCGCCGACTTCCTCGCCTTCACTCAGGAAGAACGCCGTCGCACTGAACTGCTGGAACAACGCTTGCGGGATGCCGAGGAAGGCCGGGCGAAGGCCGAGCTGGCTCAGCGGCGTGTCGCGCAGGCGTTGCAACAGGCGCTACTGGGCAAAGTGCTGCCGGCGACGGTGGTGAGTTTCGTCCAGCAGGCCTGGAGCAAAGTGCTGTTGCTGACCTGCCTCAAGCATGGCGATCAGTCTGCCGAATGGCACGCCGACGTGCAGACCATGGAACAGTTGGTCTGGAGCGTGCAGCGCCACGACGACGGCGAATCCAGCCTGCGCCTGCTGGCACTGGTCCCGGGGTTGCTCAAGTCACTGCGCGATGGCCTGAGCAGTACCGCGTTCGACCCGTTTGCCACCAGCGAATTTTTCAGCGAACTGGAGGCTCTGCACGTACGCGTGCTGGAACGTTCCGACGACGCCGGACTTGGCGTTACGCCGCTGATCGAAGTTACCCCCGAGCTCTTGCAGCACAGTGCCGGCCAGACGGCAGCCACCCCGGCGCCGCGCCTGGCGCAAGACGCTGCCGGCCTGTCTCAGGTCGAGCAGTTGCGTGTGGGCCACTGGGTGGTGTTCGACGCAGACGACGAACAGAGCTTGCGTTGCAAACTCGCCGCGATCATCGAAGAGACCGGCAAATACGTCTTCGTCGACCGCACCGGGACGAAAGTGCTGGAGCACAGCCGCACCGACCTCGCCTTGGCTTTCAGCCGAGGCGCCGCGCGTGCGCTGGATGACACCTTGCTGTTCGACCGCGCACTGGAATCGGTGCTGGGCGACCTGCGGCGACTCAATCGCGGCAAGTGATCGCGCGGTGAGGGCGGATCGCGGCATACTGGGCGCCCACATGGTCGGCGTTGAAGGAATCGGTATGCAGTTGGATCCCGCGAGCGGGTGGTGTCATGGCGTGCAGATCTGCCCGTCGCCCAACTTCAATGAGCGCCCGGCGGGCGAAGTGTCCCTGTTGGTCATCCACAACATCAGCCTGCCGCCGGCGCAATTCGCCACGGGCAAGGTGCAGGAGTTTTTCCAGAATCGTCTGGATGTCACCGAACACCCCTACTTTGCAGGCATCGCTGACCTGCGCGTATCGGCGCATTTTCTGATCGAACGTGACGGCAAAGTCACCCAGTTTGTCTCCTGTCTTGCGCGGGCGTGGCACGCAGGCGTTTCAGTGTTCGAGGGTCGTGAAACCTGTAACGATTTTTCCGTCGGCATCGAGCTGGAAGGCACCGATGATCTGCCGTTTACCGATGAACAGTATCGAGCGTTGACTGCGCTGACCCGGCAGTTGCAGAAGCGCTTTCCGGCGATCACCGATCAGCGTATCTGTGGCCACAGCGATATCGCGCCGGGGCGCAAGACCGATCCAGGACCGGCATTCGACTGGGCACGCTACCGCGCAGCCCTGGCAAAAGAGGAAGGACAATGAGTTTTCTGGTGTTACTGCTGGCGGTGTGGATCGAGAAGTTTTCGGCCCTGCGCCATCGGCTTCAACGCGACGGCGGATGGATCCGCGAACTGCACAAACTCGAAAACAGCAAACGGCTGGCCAGGCAACCGTGGCTGGTGCTGACGATTCTGGTGCTGTTCCCGGTGGCGTTGCTGGCGCTGTTGCTGCTGGTGCTGGAACCTGTGGCTTACGGTTTGCTGGCGCTGCCGGTGCATTTGCTGGTGGTGATTTACAGCCTCGGACGCGGCGACCTGCTCGGCGGCCTCGGACCGTTCCGCGACGCCTGGCGCCGTGAGGATCTGCAAGCGGCGGCCCACGTGGCCAAGCGCGACCTGGACATCTGCGCCGACAGTGGCGAGCAATTGCTTGAGCAAGTGCAGGGGCATCTGCTGTGGCAGGCGTATCAGAGTTTCTTCGCGGTGATCTTCTGGTACTTCCTCCTCGGGCCGGTGACGGCATTGGCTTATCGCTTGTTGGCGCTGGCCGAAGAGCACGGCTGCAATCCGGCGCTGGTCGAGCGTGCTGCGCAGTTGCGTCATGCCTTCGATTGGGTGCCGGTGCGCTTGCTGGCGGCGAGTCTGGCATTGGTCGGCAACTTCGTCGCGGTCAGCCGGGTGATGCTGCATGAGCTGCTGAACTGGAACATCAGCGCTGCGCAGTTGATCAACAAGGTCGGCCTGGCAGCCGGGGAAGTTCCACCGCCAGTGGTCGGCCCGGACGGCATCAACACCCTCGATTGCCTGTGGGAATTGCTGCTGCGCGCGGCGGTGCTGTGGTATGCCGGGTTTGCCTTGTGGACGGTTCTGGTTCACTGATTACAGCAAGATCAAAAGATCGCAGCCTTCGGCAGCTCCTACCTTGGAACGCATTTCCCTGTAGGAACTGCCGAAGGCTGCGATCTTTTTGCTTTTGATTTGGCGATCACTGCATTGCCATTAACCTTAAGTTACAAAACCTCCCGCCGATTTACGCTATACAGAGATAGCGCCCGATAGTGGCTATCTGCTGTCGTCCCGCGCCTGCCAATAAAAACAAGAAAAACCAAGGGAGACTTCCAGTGAAGAGCTTGCTCTATCCCGCCGTCTCGCTGATGAACCGTCTGAGCTTCGGCATGAAGTTCAGCCTGATCAGCGTGCTGTTCCTGGTGCCGATGCTGGTGACCAATTTCTATCTGGTACGCGATTCCTATCGCGAATTTCAGGGCACCCGCGTCGAACTGCAAAGCCTCGACCTGCTGGGCAGCAGCCTGACCCTGCGCCGGGATCTGGAGACCTTGAACAATCTGGTGCAGATCGACGTCACCCTCGGCCAGTCCGGCAAGGCCGGCAATGTCGAAGCGCAGATCCAGACGCTGGAGCAGGCTGTGCTCGCGCGCCTCGAAGGGCTGACGGCGATGACCGAAGATCCCGAGCAGATCAAGCAGTTCGAGGCCAAGCGCGATGAAATGATCGCCGCGTTCAAGGCCCAGCAGGCGGAGACTTCGCTGCAAAGCAAAAGCGCGTTGATCGGCAAGTTGCTGGCCAGTGCGCAGATTTTCAGCCAGATCATCACCAGTCAGGCCGGGTTGAGCCGCGACAACCAGAGCGACATTCGTCAGCTCAGCGAACTGGTGACGCTGATTACCCCCAGCGTCACGCAAACCCTCGGCGAGGGCCGGGCGATGGGTTCGTATTCGTTGGGTCAGGGTTTTCTCAACAGTTCCTCGAGCACGCGTTTTGACGAGTTGCTGGTGCAGATCGAAAAACTCCAGGCCGAGTACGCCCTGAAACTGCAAGACGCCCTCGGCTCCAGCAACGCCGCACGCGAATCCCTCAGTGCCCAGGCCGACAGCAGCAAGGCTTCGCTCAAGCAGGCCAGCGAGCTGTTCGAAGAACAAGTGGTGATGGCCGACACCCTCGATGCGCCGTGGCAGGCGTTTTACGATCAGGTCACCGGGCTGATGGAACACACCTACCAGCTCAATCAGGCCACGCTGAAATTCCTCGACAGGCAATTGCAGCAGCGTCTGGCGCAGAACCGCACGCACATGATTCTGCAAGCCTCGGCGCTGTCGGTGGTCTTTGTGCTGATTTTCTATCTTTATGGCGGTTTCTACGCCTCGACCCGCACCACTCTGAAAAGCCTGGGCGCGATGATGGACAAGGTCGCCGCCGGTGACATGACCGTCAACTTCAAGGCCAGCAGCCGCGATGAGCTGGGCGAGTTGGGCGAGGTGTTCAACGGTACGGTGAAGAAGATTCACGACTTGATCGAACGCGTGGGCCACACCGTTGGCGAAGTCGAGCGACAGGCCGGGCAGGTGGAGAGCGTGTCGGCGCAGAGCAATCAGGCTGTGGCCGGGCAGCGCTCGCAAATCGAACAAGTGGCGACGGCGATGAACCAGATGTCGGCGACCTCAATGGAAGTCGCTCGCAGTGCCGCCGCTGCGGTGAGCAGCGCCCACAGCGTCAACGACGAAACCCTCAGCGGGCGCGGCCTGGTGGAATCGCAACAGGGCAGCATTGCCGCGCTCGCCAGCGAAATCGACCAGTCGGTGCTGGTGATCAATCAACTGGCCAGCGACAGCCAGTCGATCAGCCGTGTGCTTGAGGTGATCAAGAGCATCGCCGAACAGACCAACCTGCTGGCGCTCAACGCCGCTATCGAAGCCGCGCGGGCCGGCGAGCAGGGGCGCGGTTTTGCCGTGGTCGCCGACGAAGTACGCACCTTGGCCAAGCGCACCCAACAATCGACCGAAGAAATCGAGCAGATGATCGCCAAGCTGCACGGTGGCGTCGGCGCGGCGGTGAAGGCCATGGGCGTCAGCCATCAGATGGCCAATGGCACGGTGGGGCAGTCGGAGAAGGTCCAGCAGGCGCTGGAAAATATTCTTGGCGCGGTGGGCATGATCGTCGACCAGAACCAGCAGATTGCCGCTGCCGTGGAACAGCAGACCGCCGTGGCCCATGACATCGACCAGAACATCGTCGAGATCAATCGCGCTGGCGAACGCACAGCACAAGGTGCACACCAGACCGAAGATGCCAGCCGCGCGCTGTCGGCGCAGGTGGTTGAGCTCAAACAACTGATCAGCGCATTTCGTGTCTGATGTGGGAGCGAGCCTGCTCGCGAAGGCGGTGGGTCAGGCATTGACGATGTCACTGACAGATTGCCTTCGCGAGCAGGCTCGCTCCCACAGGGGATGGCGGTGTTACCAGCCGAAGACTTCGCAGCAGTTGGCGGTGCTGGCGTTGGCCAGTTGTTCAGGCGTGATATTCATCAGCTCGGCCAGCGCCGCACAAATCGCCGGCAGATGCGCCGGGCTGTTGCGCTGGCCAGGGAACATGGCGGGGGCCATGTCCGGTGAGTCGGTTTCCAGCACCACCGATTGCAGTGGCAGTTCCGGCAGGTCGTTGCACTGCCGAGACCCAGTTTGAATCCCGCTTGATGTATCCCCCTGCCTCTCGCTCGCCCTTTAGACATCCATCGCAGTTTTCCGTTTTCGCGTCCAGCGTAAGCATCTTCGTAGATTCTTGATTTCGTCACGGCTGAGTGAAGCCGCTCGTCGGGACTGTCAGGTTTTACAGTAGGACGAGTTGGGTCAATCGGATTTACTAAGTTAGCCAGAACGACCCGATGTATTTTCATCTTGTCTTTACTATGTTTTAGGGAGCGATCATGAAATCAAGTAACAGATTTTCCAGTGGCAGACCTGCGCCTGGTGTAGAGAACGTTTCTAAAAAAAATACTATCACCAAAGAGGATTTTGAAAGGCTTAGCAAGAACGCGACTTTATATGATGGGGAGCTTCATGCGGTCAGTGGAGCTTACCGGGGGAAAATAAGATACAGATATTGGTGGAGTGACGATGGGGATGCTTTTTACTGTTACTCCACAGAATACACAATTAATGATCCAGATCATTTTGGAAGGCATAAGGCCAACATACATTTCAGTTTTGATGATGTTTCATGGTGGGGTGAAGATTCTGAAGATAATATGCGACAGGACGATAAGTGGAACGTCTGGAGTGTTGGATGGTATGTACTGACAAATAAAAAAGTCCGCGTTTATGTCAGATTTGATTTTGATCTTCCTTTCTTTGATGAGAGCGCGGAGAATTCCGTCTACTATACTTTTCCCGGAAAGTGACTTGCTGTTTAGAAGTAGACAGATTAAATCAAGCTTTAGCCGTGTTGTGCTGTTCTGTGATTTCCGCTTTTTGGTCTTGGTCAAGTTCCTTGAACTTATTGGATTATCGAAGATTTCGCAGTAGTGGGCTGAAAACACTAAGTGATTACATCATTTAGCACAATCTAGAATGTAGGGGTGAGCCTGTTCGTAATAGCGGTCTGTCTGAAAAAATATCGGTAACTGACACACCGCTATCGCGAGCAGGCTCACTCCTACAAGGGGATCGGTTACCAGCCGAAGACTTCGCAGCAGTTGGCGGTGCTGGCGTTGGCCAGTTGTTCAGGCGTGATATTCATCAGCTCGGCCAACGCCGCACAGATTGCCGGCAAATGCGCCGGGCTGTTGCGCTGGCCGGGGAACATGGCGGGGGCCATGTCTGGTGAGTCGGTTTCCAGTACCACCGATTGCAGCGGCAGTTCCGGCAGCACCCGATGCATGCGCAATGCCTGCGGCCAGGTCGGTGCGCCGCCGATACCCAGTTTGAACCCGAGCTTGATGTACTCCCGCGCTTCCTCGCGGCTGCCGGCGAAGGCGTGGATGATGCCGGCGCGTTTGAGCTTGAAGCGCTTGAGCGTGGCGATCACCGCCGCGTGGCTGCGGCGTACGTGGATCAGCGCCGGCAACTCGAAGTCCGCCGCCAGTTGCAGCTGCGCTTCGAACAACGCCTGTTGCCGTTCGCGATCGAGGTTTTCGATGAAGTAATCCAGGCCGATCTCGCCCACCGCACACAGCTGCCGATGTCCGCGCAAGCGCGTCAGCCAGTCCCCCAGCGCATGCAAATCCTCGGGCCGATGCTGATCGAGAAACACCGGGTGCAATCCGAACGCCGCGTACAGGTCGGCATCGCTCTGCACCAGATCCCACACCCGTTGCCAGTTGCCCTGATGCACCCCCAGCACGACGATGCGCAGCACGCCGAGAGCGCGGCTTTCGGCCAGCAACTCGGCGCGATCGGCGTCGAAGTCGGGGAAGTCGAGGTGGGTGTGGCTGTCGATCAGCTCCACGATTCAGTCCCGATGAATACGCTGCTTGAAGGTCCGCGCAATGGCTTGCACGCCCGGTTGGTAGTCGTCCTGCTCCACGGCGGCCAGCGCCAGTTCCAGGGCCTTGTCGGCGATCAACTGGTGTTGCTGGGACATGGCATTGACCGGCAGCGGCAGGAAATCCAGCAACTGCGTGTCGCCGAAGGTGCCGAGGCGCAGCGGCCGCGATTTCAGCGGGAAATCATGCAGCGCATCGAACACGCCTTGCAGCAGCACGTAGGAGGTGGTCACCAGCGCGTCAGGCAAATGCCCCAGACGCTGCAGGAGTTCTTCCATCAATTGCTTGCCGCACTCGCGGCTGAACGACTCGGCGTGCTCGACCAGCACCTCGCCTTTGAAATCTTTAAGAGCCTCGCGAAAACCGGCGGCACGCTCCTGGCTGATGCTCAGCTCCGGCCGTGCGCCGAGCAGCACGATCTGCTTTGGCTGCGGATCGAGCAGGCTCTGGGTCAGGTGCAGGCTGGCCTCGCGGTCGTCGCTGATCACCGAGCAGAAATGCTCCGGTTCCATGACCCGGTCGATGGCGATGATCGGCAGACCCTTGGCCTGCAACTGGCGATAGCTGTCATCACCGGCCGGTAGGCAACTGGCGACGATCAGCGCATCGCAGCGACGCGCGCGGAACAGTTGCAGCAACTGGCGCTCGCTGTCCGGCGCGTCGTCGGAGCTGGCGATCAGCAATTGATAACCGCGCGCCCGCGCGCCTTGTTCGAGCAACTTGGCGATCCGCGCGTAACTGGGGTTTTCCAGATCCGGCAAGATAAAGCCCAGGGTGCGCGTGTGCCGACTGCGCAGGCCGGCCGCTTGCGGATTGGGCGTGAAGCCGTGCAGATCGACCACCGCGCGCACGCGCTCGACGGTCGCGTTGCTGATGCGTTGCTGTTCGGCCTTGCCGTTGATGACGTAGCTGGCGGTGGTGACGGAGACGCCGGCCAACCGCGCGATATCACTGAGTTTCAACCCGGTATTTCCTTGTTTTTTCGAGCATGCCGCGACATTTTCGCCAATCCTACCCGATAAGGGCAGTCGACTTATTGCTTGGGCAGATCCGACCAGTTGGACTTCAAGGATGAGACATTATCGAGTAACGTGCCGATCAATCTAGATTAAACGTTTCAGCAAGCGTATTTTCTACGTTTTAGACGCCTTTGGCCGGTCCTGCCGTGAAACCGCCAAAACTGCCGCTGAAAAGCGCGGCAGAGCGCCTAAGCTGTGAACCATTCAAAACAATACCTGGCGTTGAACTGCGCCAAAAAGGAGATCGCATGCTCGAGCTCACTATAGAGCAGATATCCATGGGCCAGTCGGCCGTGGATAAACCCGCTGCCCTGCAATTGCTGGCCAGTCATCTGGTTGCCGACGGTCTGGTTGCCGACGGCTACCTCGCCGGCCTGCAGGCCCGGGAAGCCCAGGGCTCGACCTTTCTCGGTCAAGGCATCGCCATTCCCCACGGCACCCCGGAAACCCGCGATCAGGTATTCGCCACCGGCGTGCGCCTGATGCAGTTTCCTGATGGCGTCGATTGGGGCGATGGCCAGATCGTTTATCTGGCGATCGGCATCGCGGCGAAATCCGACGAACACCTGCGCCTGCTGCAACTGCTGACCCGCGCCCTCGGCGAGACCGATCTGGGCCAGGCCCTGCGTCGCGCCAGCTCCCCCGAAGCGCTGCTGAAACTGTTGCAAGGCGCGCCGCAGGAACTGGCGCTGGATGCGCAGATGATCGGCCTCGGCGTGTCGGCCGACGATTTCGAAGAACTGGTCTGGCGCGGCGCACGTCTGCTGCGTCAGGCCGATTGTGTGAGCAACGGCTTTGCCGGCGTGTTGCAGCAAGTCGAAGCGCTGCCACTGGGCGATGGCCTGTGGTGGCTGCACAGCGAGCAGACCGTGAAGCGTCCGGGACTGGCATTCGTCACCCCGGACAAACCGATGCGCTACCTCGGCCAGCCGCTCAGCGGACTGTTCTGCCTCGCCAGTCTGGGCGAAGCGCATCAGGCGTTGCTCGAGCGTTTGTGCGCGTTGCTGATCGAAGGTCGCGGCCACGAACTGGGCCGCGCCACCAGCAGCCGCAAAGTCCTCGAAGTGCTCGGCGGTGAACTGCCGGCCGACTGGCCGAGCGCACGTATTGCCCTGGCCAATGCCCATGGTCTGCACGCACGACCAGCGAAGATTCTTGCGCAACTGGCGAAGAGTTTTGACGGCGAAATCCGCGTGCGCATTGTCGACAGCCAGGACAGCGCCGTGTCGGTGAAGAGCCTGAGCAAACTGCTCAGCCTCGGCGCCCGGCGCGGTCAGGTGCTGGAGCTGATTGCCGAACCGAGCATCGCCAGCGATGCCTTGCCGGCCTTGCTCGCGGCGATTGAAGAAGGCCTCGGTGAGGAAGTCGAGCCGCTGCCGGCCGTGAGTCAGCAGCGCGAAGTGATCGCCGACATCGCCGAAGTGCTGGTGGCTCCGGCCTCCGGCAGCCTGTTGCAGGCGATACCTGCCGCACCGGGCATCGCCATCGGCCCTGCGCACATTCAGGTGCTGCAAGCCATCGATTACCCGTTGCGCGGCGAATCTGCCGCGATCGAGCGCGAGCGCCTCAAGCAAGCGCTGAGCGACGTGCGCCGCGACATCCAAGGCTTGATCGAACGCAGCAAGGCCAAGGCGATTCGCGAGATTTTCATCACTCACCAGGAAATGCTCGACGACCCGGATCTGACCGACGAAGTCGACACCCGCCTCAAGCAAGGTGAAAGCGCCGAAGCGGCGTGGATGGCAGTGATCGAAGGCGCCGCCAAACAGCAGGAGTCGCTGCAGGACGCTTTGCTCGCCGAGCGTGCCGCCGATCTGCGCGACATCGGTCGCCGGGTGCTGGCGCAATTGTGTGGCGTGCAGACCGCGAACGAACCTGAGCAACCGTACATTCTGGTGATGGACGAAGTCGGCCCGTCCGATGTCGCGCGCCTGGATCCTGCGCGAGTGGCGGGGATTCTCACCGCGCGCGGCGGTGCTACCGCGCACAGCGCCATCGTCGCCCGCGCGCTCGGTATTCCAGCACTGGTCGGCGCGGGTGCAGCGGTGCTGTTGCTCGAGCCGGGCACGCCGCTGTTGCTCGACGGTCAGCGTGGCCGTCTGCATGTCGACGCCGATGCCGCGACCCTCAAGCGTGCCGCTGAAGAGCGCGACACCCGCGAGCAACGCCTGAAGATCGCCGCCGAACAACGTCATCAACCGGCGCACACCACCGACGGCCACGCCGTCGAAGTGTTCGCCAACATCGGCGAAAGCGCAGGCGTGACCAGCGCGGTGGAGCAGGGCGCCGAAGGCATTGGTCTGCTGCGCACCGAACTGATTTTCATGGCCCATCCACAGGCGCCGGATGAGGCGACCCAGGAAGCCGAATACCGTCGCGTCCTTGATGGTCTGGCCGGGCGGCCGCTGGTGGTGCGCACGCTCGACGTCGGCGGCGACAAACCGTTGCCGTATTGGCCGATCGCCAAGGAAGAAAACCCGTTCCTCGGCGTGCGCGGCATTCGCCTGACCCTGCAGCGGCCGCAGATCATGGAAGCGCAACTGCGCGCCTTGCTGCGCTCGGCCGACAACCGTCCGCTGCGGATCATGTTCCCGATGGTCGGCAGCGTCGAAGAGTGGCGCCAGGCCCGCGACATGACCGAACGCCTGCGTCTGGAAATTCCAGTCGCCGACCTGCAATTGGGGATCATGATCGAGGTGCCGTCGGCCGCGTTGCTTGCGCCAGTGCTGGCCAAGGAAGTCGACTTCTTCAGCGTCGGCACCAACGACCTGACCCAATACACCCTGGCCATCGACCGTGGTCACCCGACCCTGTCTGCTCAAGCGGACGGCTTGCACCCGGCGGTCCTGCAACTGATCGACATCACCGTGCGCGCCGCCCATGCCCATGGCAAATGGGTGGGCGTCTGCGGCGAACTGGCGGCAGATCCGCTGGCGGTGCCGGTGCTGGTTGGCCTCGGTGTCGACGAGCTCAGCGTCTCCGGTCGCAGCATTGCCGAGGTCAAGGCGCGCATCCGTGAACTCAGCCTGCCCCAGGCGCAAACCCTCGCTCAACAGGCCCTGGCCGTGGGCAGCGCGAATGAAGTACGCGCATTAGTGGAGGCCCTGTAAATGGCCAAGATTCTCACCCTGACCCTCAACCCGGCTCTCGACCTCACCGTCGAGCTGTCACGGCTGGATGCCGGTCAGGTCAATCGCAGCGAGGAGATGCACACCCACGCTGCGGGCAAAGGCGTCAATGTCGCCCAGGTGCTGGCGGATCTCGGCCATCAGGTCACCGTCAGCGGCTTTCTCGGCGAAGACAATCAGCAAGCGTTCGAAACCCTGTTCGCCAAGCGTGGTTTTGTCGACGCGTTCATCCGCGTGCCGGGCGAGACGCGCAGCAACATCAAAGTCGCCGAACAGGACGGGCGCATCACCGACATCAACGGGCCGGGCCCGGTGGTCGATGCAACGGCGCAGCAAGCCTTGCTTGATCGCTTGCAGCAGATCGCACCGGGGCACGATGCGGTGGTGGTCGCCGGCAGTCTGCCGCGTGGTGTCACTGCGCAGTGGTTGCGCGAGCTGATTGAACGGTTGAACGCGCTCGGCTTGAAAGTCGCCCTCGATTCCAGCGGCGAAGCCTTGCGCGCTGCGTTGCAGGCCAGCCCCTGGCTGATCAAGCCGAACACCGAAGAACTGGCCCACGCCCTCGGCTGCGAAGTGGTCTCGCCGATCGCCGAAGCACAAGCCGCGGCACGTTTGCATGCGCAAGGCATCGAGCACGTGGTGATCTCCCACGGCGCCGACGGGGTCAACTGGTTCAGTGTCGGCTCAGCCCTGCACGCCACGCCGCCGAAGGTCAGCGTGGCCAGCACGGTCGGTGCCGGCGATTCCTTGCTGGCTGGCATGCTCCACGGTCTGCTTAGCGCCGACACCCCCGAGCAAACCCTGCGCACCGCCACCGCGATTGCGGCAATGGCGGTGACCCAGATCGGTTTTGGCATCAACGACGCTGCGCAACTGGCGCAGCTCGAACAGGGCGTGCGCGTGCGCCCCCTGACAGAACAATAAGAGGGTTTGTGATGAAGTTAGCCATTGTTACGGCTTGCCCGAACGGCATGGTCACCAGTGTGCTGTGCGCGCGTCTGCTCGATGCAGCGGCGCAGCGTCAGGGCTGGAGCACCAGCGTTGAAGTGGTCGATCCGGCGCACCCGGAACGCGAATTGTCGGCGGCGACCATCGAAGCCGCCGAGTGGGTGTTGCTGGTCACCACTGGCGCGGTGGACATGAGTCGCTTCGTCGGCAAGCGCGTGTTCCAGATCGCTCCGGCGCAGGCCTTGCAGGATGTCGAAGCGGTGCTGCGTCGCGGTGCTGAAGAAGCCGAAGTCTACGTGGCCAGCGCAGTCGAACCGGCGATTGACGCGCCACGTGCGCCACGCATCGTTGCTATCACGGCCTGCCCGACCGGCGTCGCCCACACCTTCATGGCCGCCGAAGCGTTGCAGCAGACCGCCAAGCGTCTGGGCTATGAATTGCAGGTCGAAACCCAAGGCTCGGTGGGCGCGAAAACCCCGCTCAGCGCAACGGCCATCGCCGAGGCTGACGTGGTGCTGCTGGCGGCGGATATCGACGTCGCCACCGAGCGTTTCGCCGGCAAAAAGATCTATCGCTGCGGCACGGGCGTAGCCCTGAAGCAATCCGAAGCGACCCTGAAAAAAGCCCTGGCCGAAGGCGCAGTGGAAAGTGCGGCAAGCGACGGCGAGGCTGCGGCCAAGTCGGAAAAAACCGGCGTCTACAAACACCTGCTCACGGGTGTGTCGTACATGCTGCCAATGGTGGTGGCGGGTGGTTTGCTGATCGCATTGTCGTTCGTGTTCGGCATCACCGCTTACAAGGAAGAAGGCACGCTGGCGGCGGCGCTGATGCAGATCGGCGGCGACACCGCGTTCAAGCTGATGGTGCCGCTGTTGGCCGGTTACATCGCCTACTCGATTGCCGACCGCCCGGGCCTTGCGCCGGGGATGATCGGCGGTTTGCTGGCGGGCACTCTGGGCGCCGGATTCATCGGCGGGATCATCGCCGGTTTCATCGCCGGTTACGCCGCCAAAGCCATCGCCCGCTATGTGAAATTGCCGCAGAGCCTGGAAGCGCTGAAGCCGATTCTGATCATCCCGTTACTGGCCAGTCTGGTCACCGGTCTGGTGATGATTTACGTGGTCGGCAAACCGGTCGCCGGCATGCTCGCCGCGCTTACGCAGTTCCTCGACAGCATGGGCACCACCAACGCGATTCTGCTCGGCGTATTGCTCGGCGGCATGATGTGCGTCGACCTCGGTGGGCCGATCAACAAGGCTGCCTATGCGTTTTCGGTGGGGCTGCTGGCCTCGCAGAGTTACGCACCGATGGCCGCGACCATGGCCGCCGGCATGGTGCCGCCGATTGGCCTGGGTATCGCCACCTTCATTGCCCGGCGCAAGTTCGCCCAGACTGAACGCGAAGCCGGCAAAGCGGCCTTCGTGCTGGGCCTGTGCTTTATCTCCGAAGGGGCGATTCCGTTTGCCGCGAAAGATCCGCTGCGGGTGATCCCGGCGAGCATCGCCGGGGGGGCGCTGACCGGTGCCTTGTCGATGTACTTCGGCTGCAAACTGATGGCGCCGCACGGTGGCTTGTTCGTGCTGGCGATCCCGAATGCGATCAACCATGCGCTGCTGTATCTGCTGGCGATTGTTGCGGGGAGCCTGGTTACGGCGGTGGTGTATGCGCTGCTCAAACGGCCGGAGGCTGTCGAGTTAGCGCTGGAACCGGCCAAGGCTTAGCTGACGTCGCAAAACCTGTGGGAGCGAGCTTGCTCGCGAAAGCGGTGTGTCAGCGAAAAAAATTTCGACTGATAGGTACCCTTCGCGAGCAAGCTCGCTCCCACATGGTTAAGGGTGTCATGGCGAGTTCATATAGGCATGCTTAAGTTTTCCCTTTTGCAGGGAGAACACCATGAGCGATTTCAATCTCGGTCGGCGTCGCGTCATGCAAGCGGTCGGCGCCGGGCTGTTGCTGCCGGGGCTGGCGCCGGCGGTGATTGCCTCGGTCAAGGATCGTCCGCAGCTCACCGACGGCGTGCAGTCCGGCGACCTGCTCGGCGACCGCGCGATGATCTGGAGCCGCAGCGATCGCCCGGCGCGCATGGTGGTGGAGTGGGACACCGGCAGCCTGTTCGGCAACCCGCGCAAATTCGTCTCGCCACTGGCCGATGCGCGCAGCGATTTCACCGCCCGCGTCGAACTCACCGGCCTGCCGGCCAACCAGGCAATCTTCTATCGCGTGCACTTCGAAGATGCGCAGAGCGGCGTCGCCAGCGAACCGTGGTTCGGCCATCTGCGCAGCGTGCCAACGACAAAACGCGACATCCGTTTTGTCTGGAGCGGTGACACCGTCGGCCAGGGCTTCGGGATCAACCCGGACATCGGCGGCATGCGCATCTACGAAGCCATGCGCCTGCGCCTGCCGGACTTCTTTATTCACAGCGGCGACACCATCTACGCCGACGGCCCGGTACCCGCGCAACTGACCACCGAAAGCGGGCGCATCTGGCGCAATATCACCACCGAAGCCAAGAGCAAAGTCGCGCAGACCCTCGACGATTATCGCGGCAACTATCGCTACAACCTGATGGACGAAAACATCCGCCGCTTCAACGCCGAAGTGCCGCAGATCTGGCAGTGGGACGATCACGAAGTGGTCAACAACTGGTCGCCGGGCAAGCAGCTGGATGAGCGTTATCAGGAGAAAGATATCCACAAGCTGGTCGGCCGCGCGCGGCAGGCGTGGCTGGAATATGCGCCGATGCGTTTGCAGGCGGCGGACGGCGGCGGGCGCATTTATCGCAAGCTCAGTTACGGACCAATGCTCGACGTATTCGTGCTGGATATGCGCAGCTATCGCGAAGCCAACGATGCCAACCTGGGCGCGGCAAAACCGTTTCTCGGCCGCGAGCAGTTGGACTGGCTCAAGCGTGAGTTGCAGGCATCGAAGGCGCAGTGGAAAGTCATCGCCGCCGACATGCCCATCGGCCTGGGCGTCCCGGACGGCGAGGTCAGCCCGGGGGTTGCACGCTGGGAAGCCGTGGCCAACGGCGATCCCGGCGCGGCGCAGGGGCGTGAACTGGAAATTGCTGAATTGCTCGGATTTTTACGTGCGCAGCAGGTGCGTAATTTCGTGTTTCTGACGGCGGACGTGCATTACTGCGCGGCGCATCACTACCACCCGGACCGCGCGGCGTTTCAGGATTTCGAACCGTTCTGGGAATTTGTCGCCGGGCCGCTGAATGCCGGCAGTTTCGGGCCGAATCCGCTGGACAAGACGTTTGGCCCTGAGGTGGTGTTCGAGAAAGCACCGCCCGCACAGAACACCTCGCCGTTTGCCGGGTTTCAGTTTTTTGGCGAGGTGAATATCGAAGGGCAGAGCGGGGAGATGAGTGTGGTGTTGCGGGATCTGGATGGGGTAGCAGTGTTTGAGCAGAAGTTGCAGCCTGTTTAATCACGCTGGATCAAAACCCCCTCACCCCAGCCCTCTCCCGGAGGGAGAGGGAGCCGACCGAAGTGTCTTGCGTCATGCATCGACCTGGAAGACCGAGGTGATTGTGGCTTTGGATTCAGTGAAGAACGCTCAGGTCGGCGTCGATCTCAAGCATCCCCCAATCAGTCCCCTCGCCCTCTGGGAGGGAGAGGGCCGACCGAAGTGTCTTGCGTCATGCATCGACCTGGAAGACCGAGGTGATTGTGGCTTTGAATTCAGTGAAGAACGCTCAGGTCGGCGTCGATCTCAAGCATCCCCCAATCAGTCCCCTCTCCCTCTGGGAGGGAGAGGGCCGACCGAGGTGTCTTGCGCTATGCATCGACCTGGAAGACCGAGGTGATTGTGGCTTTGGATTCAGTGAAGAACGCTCAGGTCGGCGTCGATTTCAAGCATCACCCAATCAGTCACCTCGCCCTCTGGGAGGGAGAGGGCCGACCGAGGTGTCTTGCGTCATGCATCGACCTGGAAGATCGAGGTGATTATGGCTTTGGATTCAGTGAAGAACGCTCAGGTCGGCGTCGATCTCGAGCATCCCCCAATCAGTCCCCTCTCCCTCTGGGAGAGGGCTAGGGTGAGGGCATTTTCCGCTCTGCCGCAATTCTGATGATCTGCTCCAACACATCATCCATCTGCTGAAGCACCTCAAGATTGCTGAATCGCACGACGTCGATGCCTTGTTGAGACAGGAAGTTCGACCGGCGCCGATCGTGAACCACCCCGGCCGTCTCATAATGCTGGCCACCATCCAGCTCAATCGCCAATCTCAACTCCACACAATAGAAATCCAGCACAAACGGCGGACATGGAAACTGTCGGCGAAATTTCAGGTTGGCGATCTGCCGGGAACGCAGGCGCTGCCAGAGCAGGTGTTCGCAATCTGTCTGGTTGGTGCGTAAGTGGCGGGCGAATTGGGCGAGGGTAGGGCGGCTTGGCATGGCTTCACGGTCCTTGTGAAGTTGAGTGGAGATTTAACAGTAGCCCATTTCCCTCATCGGAACGCCGCCCGCCCAGCCCTCTCCCAGAGGGAGAGGGAGCCGACCGAGGTGATTATGGCTATGGATTCAGTGAAGAACGCTCAGGTCGGCGTCGATCTCGAGCATCCCCCAATCGGTCCCCTCTCCCATTGGGAGAGGGTTAGGGTGAGGGGCTTTTCGCAGGCGTCAGTAAACGTCCCGGCGATAGCGGCCCTGTTCGATCAGGCGTTCGACTTCGGCGCTGCCGAGGATATCGTTGAGGGCCTGGTCTACGCCTGAGGCCATCCCTTGAAGGCTGCCGCAGATATAGATAACGGCACCATCAGCCAACCACTTCTTCAATTCATCCGCCGACTCACGCAAGCGATCCTGCACATAAATCTTTTCAGCCTGATCCCGCGAAAACGCCAGATCCAGCCGCGCCAGATCACCATTGACCACCCATTCCTCGAGCTCGGCGCGGCAGAGGAAGTCGTGCTCGCGGTTGCGCTCGCCGAACAGCAGCCACTGCCGTTGCTGGCCGTCGGCAATGCGTGCCTTGAGCAGGCTGCGCAGGCCGGCGAGACCTGTGCCGTTGCCCAGCAGGATCATCGGCACGGGTTCGTTCGGCAGATGGAAACCGCTGTTGCGCCGCACGCGCAGGCTGATGCTGCCGCCCACAGGCGCATGCTCGGTGAGCCAGCCGGAGCCGATGCCGAGGCTGCCGTCGTTGTGCTGTTCCTGGCGCACGATCAGCTCCAGCAAGCCGTCAGCGGCAATCGAGGCGATCGAGTATTCGCGCATCGCCAGTGGCACCATCGCGTCGACCAGCGACTGCGCATGCAAGCCGACCAGATGCGCGCGGTGCTCGGGCAGTTGCCGTGAGGCGAGGGCCACTTCCAGTGGTTCGTCGATGCCGTTGACCTTCACCTGAGTTTCGCCACGAATGCCGAGGCCGTCGAGGAAATGTTCGATGGCCCACGGGCAATTGCGTGGCAGCACTTCGACCAGGTCACCGGCCAGCCAACTGCGGGTGTTCGGGGCCTTGAGGCCGAGCAGGTAGACCGGCGCGCCGCTGCTGTCGGGGTTCATCAGTTCGCGACGGACCAGCGTCCAGTTGTCATAGCTCGGTGCTTGCCAGGTTTCGCTCGGCGCCTGTCCGGTGAGCTGGCCGAGTTGCGTTTGCCAGTGACGCAACGCGTAAGGATCGCCGCTGTCGACTTCCACCGGGGCGAACAAGGTCTTGCCGCCGTGCTCGCCGAGCCATTGATGCAGGCGCTTGGCGAAGCCGCAGAAGTGCGCGTATTGCCGATCGCCGAGGCCGAGCACGGCATAGTTGAGGCTGTCGAGTGTCGAGGCCTTGGCCAGCACTTTGCGTTCGAAACCACGCGCGCTGTCCGGCGCTTCGCCGTCGCCGAAGGTGCTGACCACGAACAACGCGTTATTGGAATTGCGCAGGTCCTGTTCGCCGATATTGGCCAGCGGCTGCACGTTGACCGGCAGCCCGGCGGCCTGTAGTTGTCCGGCGGTCTGCCACGCCAGTTGCTCGGCGAATCCGCTCTGGCTGGCGAAACCGATCAGCCAGGCCGAAGCCTCGGCGGACGGTTGCGCGAGGCCTTGGCGGGCATCCTTGATCTGCTTTTTCTTGCGCCGACGGTCCAGATACAGCAGCCAGCCAGTGATGAAAAACAACGGCATGCACACCGCTGCGATCGTCACGATGATGCGCCCGACAAGGCCGAAATAGCTGCCGACGTGCAGCGCATAAATGCTGGTCAGCAGTTGGGCCTTGAAGCTCTTGTCGGCATAGCGGTCGACGCGTTTGACTACGCCGGTGGCCGGGTCGAGGGTGATCTGGTTCAGCGCGCGGTCATGGGGCGAGCTGTCGAGCAGGTAGAACACCGTCGCCGGCTGGCCGGCAACCGCCGGCATGCGAATGTTGTACGCGGCCAGACCCGGGCCGGCAGCGCTGTAGATGCTGCTCCACATCGCTGCGTAGTCGGCGGTCGGTGCCGGGCCTTCCGGCGCCGGGCCGCGACCGCCGCGTACGCGTTCGTTTTGCGGCGCGTCGGAAAGCAGTCGGGTCAGGCCTTTGCTGTACCACTCGTACGACCATGACAACCCGGTCAACGCCAGCAGCAGATAGACCAAAAGGCACCAGGTGCCGGCCACCGAGTGCAGATCCCAATTGAACGCGCGGCCCTTCTTTTTCCAGTCCAGGGTCAACCACACGCGCCAGCTGTTCCACTGGCGTGGCCAACGCAAATACAGGCCAGAGAGACAGAAGAACAACAGCATCAAGGTGCAGGCGCCGGTGATGTTGCGCCCGGTATCGCCCATGGCGAGGAAGCGGTGCAGTTGCAGCATCAGGCCGAAGAAATCCTGACCGGTGGCGTCGCCCTTGAACTCGGCGGTGTACGGATCGAAGTAGCGCATCTCGCCACGCCGTTCGCCCTTGGGCGGAGTGAAGAATACCCGTGCGGCGTGACCGCTGTCGGTCTCGACCCAGAGCATCGCGACTTTCTTGCCGGACGCAGCTTCAATGCGCTCCACCAGTTCCACTGGCGGCAGCACGCCGGCGACCTGTTTTTCCGCCTGCAGAACGGACGGATTCAGCGCTCGCAGGATCTCGTCCTGAAACGAATAGGCCGCGCCGGTGATGCCCATCAGGGCCAGCACCAGTCCTGCGGTGATGCCAAAAAACCAGTGCAACTGGAACAGGGTTTTCTTCAACACGTCACTCGCCGTCCGTTCGAAAATTGTCATCACGGCGCGCATTATGCCGTGGGTTATCAAGAAGCGTTTTGCGTAACACACAAAAGCCCCGTTCAACTGAATGAACGGGGCCGAGCCTCGCGGCACATTCTCTGTGGGAGCGAGCCTGCTCGCGAAAGCGGTGTGTCAGTCAGCATCGATGTTGCTGAAAGATTGCCTTCGCGAGCAGGCTCGCTCCCACAGGTTCCAAATCGTCAGAAGTGGAAATTGGTGCTCAACAGCGCCGTACGTCCCGCCGCCTGATTGGCGAAGTGGGTCGAGAAGGCTTTGTCGTAATAGGTTTCGTCGGTCAGGTTCTGCACGTTGAGTTGCAGGTCGACGTTCTTGGTCAGCTTGTAGGCCGCCATCGCGTCGTAACGCACGTACGAATCGACCATCGTCGTGTTGGCGACACTGCCGTAGACGTCGTCGACGTAGAACGCGCCACCACCGATCGTCAGCTTCGGCGTGACCTGATACGTGGTCCACAGGCTGGCGCTGTTTTTCGGTGTGTTCGGCAGATCGTTGCCGTCGTTGGCGCGACCCAGCGGGCCGCCATCAACCTGTTCGCTGTCCATGAAGGCGTAACCGGCGAACACCTGCCACTTGTCGGTGATCTTGCCGCTGGCCGACAGTTCGAAGCCTTGCACGCGAGTCTTGCCGGCGTTCTCGTACGAACTGGTATCGACTTGCACGCGAGCGTTTTCCTTCTCGGTGCGGAAGATGTCGGCGGTCAGCGACAGGCGATCATTGAGCAGATCCCACTTGGTGCCGATCTCGTAGTTCTTGGTGGTTTCCGGTTCCATGTCGCTGCTCAGCAGGTTGCCGCTGCGATCCGGGGTGCCGCCCAGCGGGTTGCCTTCCTGACCTTCGCCCAAGGTGTTGCCCGGCGGTGTCGCCGAGGTCGCATAAGAGGCGTAGATGCTGCCGTTTTCCGCCGGCTTGTAGACCACGCCGAACTGGCCGGTGACGAATTCGCTGGTGTCATCACCCTTGGAGGTGGTGCTCCCTGCGGCGTTGTAGGTTTTGTAGTCGGTGTCGAAGTGGTCGTAGCGCAGGCCCATGTTCACCAGCCATTGCTCGGACAACTCCAGCGTGTCGAACACGTACAGCGCGTAGGTGTCGGCCTGGGTGTCGGTGCCGGCGTAGTTGCGCGAGATCGTACCGTTCCACGGATCGTTCGGGTTCGGGTTCGACAGCGAGGTGCAGTTGTAATTGCTCGAGGCGCCAATCATCGCCGGTGTGCAGTTGCTGCTGGAAGGCACATTGGTCGTACGCGGCGTGGTGTCGGTGTTGACGTTGTACGAGGATTTCTCGCTCTGCTCGCGTGTGTATTCGACACCGGTGGAGAAGCTGTTCTTGAAACCGGCCACGTAGAAGGTGCCGAACAGGTCGGTCTGGTTGGTGGTGGTTTCGGTGTTGCTCACCCGCGTGTTGGCCCGACGCCAGACGCTGCCGTTGTTGACGTTGCCCTTGCTGTCGTCCGGCTGGGTGAGGATGTAATCCTGCATGCTGCTGCCGTGGCGCAGGGTGTTCTTGATGGTCAGCGCATCGTTCAGGTCGTGCTCGATGGCGAAGGTCGCGGTGTCGGTGCGGCCCTTGCGGAAGTCGCGATCCAGACCATAGAAGTTGTCGTGATCGCCCCCGGCGTATGGCTTGTCCGGGTTGGACTTGGTGCGTGCGGCCGAACCACCGGTTGGAATGGTGTATGGGATGCCCGAGTCCGGGGTGTCGTTGCTTTCCAGATGGTAGTAGTCGAGGTTGACGCGGGTATCAGTGCCCAGGCCGAAGGCCAGCGACGGCGCGATGCCCCAACGGTCGTAATCGACCTTGTCGCGACCGGCGACGTTGCTCTCGTGGCTCATCAGGTTGAGACGGCCAGCGGCGCTGTCGCTGAACTGATAGTTGCCGTCGAGGGTGTAGCGCTGGGTCTGGTCGGAGCCGTAGGTGAAGCCACCGTCGAAGGAGTTGCCCAGATGGGCTTTCTTGCTCACCAGATTAATGCTGCCGCCGGCTGCGCCGCGACCGCCGATCGCCGAGTTCGGGCCTTTGCTGACTTCGATGTTTTCCACGGCGAAGATTTCACGGCTCTGCGAACCGGTGTCGCGCACGCCGTCCAGATAGGTGTCGCCCTGGGCGTCGAAGCCGCGGATGAACGGACGGTCGCCCTGCGGGTTGCCGCCTTCACCTGCACCGAAGGTGATGCCCGGCACAGTGCGCAGCGCGTCCTGCATGTTCAGCGCGCCGGTGTCCTTGAGCACTTGTTGCGGGATGACGGTGACCGAGCGCGGGGTGTCGACCAGCGGCGCGGTGTACTTGGGCGAGGAGGCTTTTTCGACCTGATAGGAGGTCGAGTCCTGGGCTTCGCCGGTGATGGCGGTGGCGTCCAGGGCAATGGCGTTGCCGGAAGTTTTGCTCTCGGTTTTTTCCGCCGCGAAGACCATCTGCCCAGCGGAGCCGGCGGTGATTGCGACACCGATTGCCGAGGCGAGCAGACGTGGTGAACTGACCGGTAATTGTGCGTGTTGACGTGCCATTTTTATTCCCCTCCCCAAGGATTTGAGGCGGCGGAATATAGGGTAAACAGGTATTCGTATCAATTGCGAAACATTGTTATTCGCATTGAATTTACATTCTTTACAATTTGCCCTTACGGTTTTTGCCTGTTCGTTCGTCTCGGGGGTTTTACACAGTCAATAAGAATCAATACCATTGCCGCCTTCTTGCCATCAGGTGACATCGCCATGCTGCTGCACATTCCCGGGCTGTTCGCAAAAGACGAAGTGCAGCGCATCCGCCAGGCCCTGGAGCAAGCGGATTGGGCCGACGGCAAGATCACCGCCGGCTTCCAGTCGGCCAAGGCCAAGCACAATCTGCAACTGCCCGAAGGCCACCCGCTGGCGAAGGAAATCGGCGCGGCGATGCTCGAGCGGCTGTGGAAGAATCCGCTGTTCATGTCTGCCGCATTGCCGCACAAGGTCTTCCCGCCGTTGGTGAACTGTTACACGGCCGGCGGCAGTTTTGATTTCCACATTGACAATGCCGTGCGCCAGCCCAAGGGCAGCATCGAGCGGGTGCGCACCGATTTGTCGGCGACGCTGTTCTTCAGCGAGCCGGAAGATTACGACGGCGGCGAACTGGAGATTCAGGACACCTACGGCACCCAGCGCGTGAAGCTGCCGGCCGGCGACATGGTGTTGTATCCGGGCACCAGTTTGCACAAGGTCAACGCGGTTACACGTGGTGCGCGTTATGCCTCGTTTTTCTGGACGCAAAGCCTGGTGCGCGAAGACAGCCAGCGCGCGTTGCTGTTCGAAATGGACGGGGCGATTCAGCAGCTGACTCAGGACGTTCCCGATCACCCTTCGCTGATCCGCCTCACTGGCACTTATCACAACCTGCTGCGGCGCTGGGTCGAGGTATGAGTTTCCAGTTGCGCCGCGAGGAAGTTCTCGATGCGGCCGGGTTGGCGGCGATGCTTGAAGAAAGCCCGGCTCGAGCGGCGCAGGCGATATTGCTGGCGGCGGGCGAGGGCGAGGTTGAAGCGCAGGCGCTGCTTGGGCAGATCCTGCTGGATGGCCAAGGCATCGCCCAGGATCAGCCATTGGCGCTGCGCTGGTTCGCTATTGCCGCCGGTCGCGGGCATCTGATGGCGCGCAACATGCTCGGGCGTTGCCATGAGCATGGTTGGGGATGTGCGGCGGATGCCTCGGTGGCGGCGCAGCATTATCGAATCGCTGCCGAGTCAGGTCTTGATTGGGCGATGTACAACCTGGCCAACTTGCTGGCGACCGGGCGCGGGGTGACGGTTGATCATCAGCAAGCGCTGGCGTTGTATCGGCGCGCGGCTGAGTTGGGCCATGCGAAATCGATGAATCTGCTGGGGCGTTATCTGGAGGAAGGGCAGGTGTGTCCGGCGGATCCGCTGGCGGCGCGCGAGTGGTATCGGCGTTCGGCCGAGGCAGGGGATTTTCGTGGGCAGTTCAGTTATGCCGCGGTGTTGGCGGCGGAGGGTCGGGTTGATGAAGCGGTCGATTGGCTGGAGAAAGCCTTGGCCGCCGGCAATCTGAATTTCCTGCGGGTGGCGAGTCAGACGCTGGCTGATGCGACAGGCTTGCGAATTCAGGCGATGGCTAGTCGGTATGCCGCTCGGTATGCAGAGTTGCAGCGCGGCTGAAACCGCCGAGCCCTCACCCTAGCCCTCTCCCAGGGGGAGAGGGAACCGACCGAGGGATGCTTGGGAGGTACGCCGACCTGCAATGGTTTTGCCGAATCCATAATCGCCAAGGTGGTTCAGGTCGATGTCGGACGGAAGACCACTCGGTCGGCTCCCTCTCCCTCGGGAGAGGGCTGGGGTGAGGGGCTATGGTATCTAGTACAAAAAACCTCCCCAGCCGAACACCCACAAAAAAGCCCACAAATTCGTGGGCTTTTCTCTTGCAGCTTGCAGCTCGAAACTTGCAGCTGCTCCTTAAACGTAAAACGACTTCAGCGGCGGGAAGCCATTGAACTCGACCGCGCTGTAGCTGGTGGTATACGCACCGGTCGACAACCAGTACAGACGATCACCAATCGCCAGGTTCAGCGGCAGGCCATACTTGTAGTTCTCGTACATGATGTCGGCGCTGTCGCAGGTCGGGCCGGCGATCACGACTTCTTCCATCTCGCCTTTCTTCTCGGTCCAGATCGGGAACTTGATCGCTTCGTCCATGGTTTCGATCAGGCCGGAGAACTTGCCCACATCGGTGTACACCCAGCGCTCGACGGCAGTGCGCGACTTGCGCGCAACCAGTACCACTTCGCTGACCAGAATACCGGCGTTGGCAATCAGCGAACGGCCCGGCTCCAGAATGATTTCCGGCAGGTCGTCACCGAAGTCTTCTTTCAGGAAGCGGATGATCTCTTCGGCGTAGGTTTCCAGGCTGTTGGTGCGGGTGATGTAGTTGGCCGGGAAGCCGCCGCCCATGTTGATCAGCTTCAGGTGAATGCCGTCTTCTTCTTTCAGGCGTTCGAAGATCACTTTGACCTTGGCGATCGCCGCGTCCCAGACGCTGATGTCGCGCTGTTGTGAACCGACGTGGAACGAGATGCCATACGGCACCAGACCCAGGTCGCGGGCGAGGATCAGCAGGTCCATGGCCATGTCGGTCTGGCAGCCGAACTTGCGCGACAGTGGCCAGTCAGCGGTGGTCGAGCCTTCAGTGAGGATGCGCACATAGACTTTCGAACCCGGTGCAGCCTTGGCGATGTTGCGCAGGTCGGCTTCGGAGTCGGTGGAGAACAGACGCACGCCCTTCTCGTAGAAGTAGCGGATGTCCTTGGATTTCTTGATGGTGTTGCCGTAGCTGATACGGTCCGGGCTGACGCCGCGATCCATGACTTTGTCCAGCTCGTAGATCGAGGCGATATCGAAGCTCGAGCCCTTGTCTTTGAGCAGGTCGATGATCTCGACGGCCGGGTTGGCCTTGACCGCGTAGTAGACCTTGGCGAATTCGAAACCGGCGCGCAGGTCATCGTAGGCCTGGGCGATCATCGCGGTGTCGATCACCACGAACGGGGTTTCCTGTTTGTCGGCGAACGCCTTCATTTTGTCGAATGTAGCGCGCGCGAAATAGTCTTCGACCTGGATCGACATGCTGGGTGCTCCTATGGGCAAACTCGTAAAAACAATGGGTGCATGAACGCCCTCCGTATCCCCACTTTGGTTCGCCTACTTCCCAAGGCATTGCCGCCGAAAGCAAAAAGGCCTGGGGATGTGCAGCTGTCCCTTGGCCTCGCTGTCTCGTCGTCAGTACTTGAGCCGGATGGATCGTTTCCAGCATGGACGTTCGGCGCGAACTTTAGGGCGTGAGGGGCGCGAGATCAACTAAAAATGTCGCGTTTTTGCACGCTTCTGACGTGCGTCGCGTTCATCACTCCTTCTACCCGACCGAGATGACGGGCAGATGTTCCCGACGAATTTTCGAGTGTTAAACATATCTGCACGTTCGTGGCTTTTGTCAGCTAGATCGCTGGTAAGTGCGATAACGACAACATCGGCGACGTTGGCGGCGATAGATGGGTGGGAGGGGGATTTTGGCTGTTTGGGACGGAGTCTTTCAGGCGCTTTCTGAAAATCATATGTTGAGATTCTTTTCCGCCTGATGAGTGAAGAAAAAATCACTCGGATCCTGTGGGAGCGAGCTTGCTCGCGAAGGCATTTTCACAGTCGACATCGTTGTTGACTGACATTTCGCTTTCGCGAGCAAGCTCGCTCCCACAGGGTCTGTATTTTTAGGTGACGACGGTCTCCGCCGGCGAGACGATACTGGTCTTCATCCCCCGCGAACGTCCCGAGCTGAGGTATGCCGCAATCGACTCCTGCGTCACCTCGCCAAGGAACACTCGTTCGGCATCCATCACCGGCAGCCAGGCGCGGTTGAACTCGTACATGCGCGACAGCAGGATGCGCAGGTGCTCGTCGTACGCTGCGGTGGCGTTGAACTCACGAAGGAATTGCGCGCAGGTGCCGGTCTGGCGGTGCAGGTCGCGACGGCGCACGTAACCCAGTGCCTTGTTCTCGGCGCAGGTGACCACCACGTAGCGACGGTCGTGCTCGTCCATCAATTCCAGCGCATCGGCCACTGGCGTTTCCGGGCTCACCGACGGCGCGTTGTCCGCCGCGTCTTCGGCCTTCACCAACAGCAGGCGTTTGAGCGTGCTGTCCTGGCCGACGAAGTTGCTGACGAAATCATCCGCCGGATGCGCCAGCAGGGTGTCCGGATGGTCGATCTGCAGCAGCTTGCCGGCGCGGAAAATGGCGATCTTGTCGCCCAGCTTGATCGCTTCGTCGATGTCGTGGCTGACCATGATCACGGTCTTGTTCAGCGCG
>Ga0265296_1001298_pt1 | contig 29390 bp, 33 predicted proteins | sample MunlanPumphouse1_FD_189073 | JGI IMG/M metagenome (GOLD analysis project Ga0265296, IMG submission 189073) | Groundwater microbial communities from a municipal landfill in Southern Ontario, Canada - Pumphouse #1 | ecosystem: Environmental > Aquatic > Deep subsurface > Groundwater | place... | reverse complement strand
TTTAATTTTTTATTGCCAATCATATGACCATGCAAGACATTTTTCAATTGTCAGTTAAAAAAGGCGCTTCAGACATTCATCTGGTTGTTGACGCTCCGGTCTTATTAAGAATTGACGGCGAATTAGTTCCGGTAGAGCCAAAAAAACTTTTAACAAAAAAAGATATTGAGCAAATGGTTCTGCCGCTTTTAACCGAGGAACAGAAAAAAAGATTTGTGGCTGATAAAGAGTTGGACTTCGGCTACGAAGATGATAATGAAACCAGATTTAGAATAAATTTGCTTTATGAAAGAGGCAACCTCGGCCTGGTGGCCAGAGTCATAACTGACACCATCCCCAGCCTGGAAGATCTGACTATGCCTAAAGTGGTTTATGATTTATTAAATTTGCAGCAAGGTTTGATTTTAGTTACCGGTCCGACCGGCTGCGGCAAATCAACCAGTTTAGCCGCTATGATAAATTATATTAATCAGCAAAGAAGCTGCAGCATCATTACGCTTGAAGATCCGATTGAATTCAAGTTTAAGCATGATAAAAGCGTGGTGATACAAAGGCAATTAGGCACGGATATGGTTTCTTTTAATGACGGCTTAAAGCATGTTTTAAGGCAGGACCCGAATGTTATTATGGTGGGCGAGATGCGGGATTTAGAAACTATCGGCACGACCATCACTTTGGCCGAAACCGGACATTTGGTTTTAGCCACTTTGCATACCTACAGCGCGGCGCAGACTATTGACCGCATCATTGATATTTTTCCTCCCCATCAGCAGACGCAAGTCAGAATGCAATTATCCATGACTTTAGCGGCGGTAATTTCTCAGCGCCTCTTAGTAAAAATAGGCGGCGGCCGAGTCGCGGCCAGAGAGATTCTTACCAATACTCCGGCCGTCTCGAATTTAATCAGGGAAAGTAAAATCGCCCAGATTAAAACCGTAATTGAAACGAGCTCCAAAGATGGCATGGAAAGCTTAGACCGTAATTTAAAGAGGCTGTATGATGATAAAATTATTACCAAAGAAGCGGCGCAAGCCCATATGAATAACCCGGAATTATTAGAGAGGTTCAGGATATTATAACGATATGAAAATAGTGGAAAAAAACATAACCACGGGAGAACTTGAAAAAATGTCTCAAAAGATGTTTGGTAATTTAGTAAAGGCTGTGATTGATATAGAAAAAAGAATAATAGCGGTTGACGCCGAACTTCATTCCGACGAAGAAGCATTTCTTTTGGAGAATGGCTCCAAACAGGAAAATCTCTGGGGAATAAATATTTATCCTGAATTTTTCGGGCAAATCGACTTTATTGAATTTGATTCTATGATTAATCTAAGGCCTTCGCGAAATAACCGAAGCCGGGGAGTGGATAATCAGAAAGTCAGAGAAAAGATTTTAGAGATAACAAATAAATTAATCATAAAATGAATTATCAGCATCAACAATTAGCCTCCGGACGCTGGGCACAGATGCCCTTTTTTGAGCAGATGGCGAATATCGGCAGTGAAGTAGAACGAACAATTCGCTGGAAAGAAAAGGGTAATAAGGAATATTCTCAAATGGCATTTGAACGGGTATTGGAACTCCTGCAATTAACCATGGCGGATAAAAAAAATCGCGCCAGGCTTAAAGAGCTGGCCAGGCTTCACGAAACTTTGGCCGATTATTTCGCTTTTAATAATGATTATAAATCAACGGACAAAAGTTGGCGAAATTATTTTTTCAGTTTTAATTATGCCGCCCGGATTGGCTGTTAGCGCGCCGACCGAAACGAAAAAATATTAATTTAGAATTTTTATAAACATCTCGCATATCGCGGGGTGCACTATCGACGAGATGCAGTTTGGTTTAACTCTATTGACTGATTTTGACGATCTCAACGAGCAACAAACTATTGGCCTTAAATCTTTAAAGCATCTTATCAGCATACAAACTAGTTTAGACGGAGCAACGGCGGAAACTCATGATTTTCTGCGAGGCAAAGGATCGTTTTTAAAAACTTTGCGCCGTCTGCGCCTGCTCAATGATGCTGGGTTGGCTTTTACCGTAGCGGTAGCGGTCCATAAAAAAAATATCGGCGAGCTAGATGAAATTGCCGAGCTTGCCGGTGAATACGGAGTATCCTCCATTTATCTTAACGCGGTTGCTCCATATGGCCGAGCCAAGGAAACAATGCAAGATTTTTTGCTTGACGACGAGGATTTAAAATATATGGCGCAAACATGTCTGCGTTGGGCAACCACGGATAAGGTTAAAATGCGAAATCCTTTTTGGAAATCAGAATTGCATCATTTAGGAGATGATAAGTATCACCCGCTGGCCGGAACTCTTAGCGCCATGAGTTTAGGAATTTACAATTTTGCCATTTCAAGCAAGGGGGATTGTTATTTGGACGCCAAGCAACGAGCCGAGGAATTATTAAAGCTAGGCAACATTATGACGGACGATCTTCTTGAAATGTGGAATGACTCGCGGCTGGATAAGCTGCGCTCCCTGCACTCACCAGAGGATTTCGCTTATACTCAACAATCAAGAGTGGGGGCGGCACTAAGTATTTAGTTGAAATTTAAGAGTGGCTTAACGGTTAAGCCACTCTCTTTTTTGCCTTAATATATATTCGGTTGTTGTCCAGATTTATAATTTTTATGATAGAGAAATATTTTTTAACTTTTCCTATAATCAATTTGTTCGGGTAGGAGCGTTCTTTGATGGCAAATTCTTTATGCTTAAATAATCCCGATGATTTTTTTATAAAGCCGTCAATCATCCAAAAACAAATTTGCCCCTCGGCTTTTACCCGCATAAGAATGTAATCTCGGCCGATTTTTTTAAAGATTGTCCGTCCGCTATAATTTTTAAAACCTTCAATCGTATTAAAATCAAAAATAAATATGCCGTCAGCGCTAAGATTGGCAGCCGCCATTTTAAATAATCGCTCCCAATCTTTTAAAGTTGGCAAATGGTTAATTACATCAAAGGCGCAGGTAATAAGATCAAATTTTTTGTTAATTTTGAAATTTTTAATATCGCCGACAGAATAATAAGTATTCTTATCTTTTGCTTTGGCGATTTTAATCATCTCCGGCGAACCGTCAATGCCGTATGTTTCATTTTTTGAAGAATAATATTTAAACAAATTCCCGGTGCCGCAGCCTAAGTCAAGCATACGCAGACCTTTAATTTTTCCGATGATAGATTTATAAACGGTGAACACCCTTAAATTGGTAAGCTCATCGTAATATTCAGCTAATTGCTTATATGATTTATTGCTGGTTATTTTATTTACCATATATTAATAAAGTAGCATAATTAGAGTAATATTGCAATAAAATTACTAAAATTAGCCAATTGTCTTGACTATTAATTTAATTTAGCCTAAAGTATTTATAGATGCAAGGTCGTCTAATTTAATTATTTTAAATAAGGCTTATGGCAAAATCACAAATATACAATCAAGCCAAATATTATGAAATAGCTTTTAGCTTCGTGGATCCAAAAAAGCAGGCTGATTTATTTGAAAAATTTATAAGAAAATTCAGCAAAGTGAAAGTCGGGTCGGTTTTAGATATAGCTTGCGGTCCGGCTCTTCAGCTTGAAGAAATAGCGAAAAGAGGATATAAAGTCGTCGGACTGGATGCTAATTCCAAAATGCTTGATTATTTGAAAAATAAATTTTCAAAAGAAGGTTTAAAAATAGAAACTGTGAAAGCTGATATGAATAACTTTAGGATAAAACAAAAAATTGATTTTGCTTATATAATGATGGGGTCTATTATTTATGCCAAAAATAATAATTTATTTTTTTCTCATTTGAATTCGGTGGCCGGCTCGCTTAATTCCGGAGGACTTTATCTTATTGAAAACTTAGCTATTAATTGGGCGGACCAGGCTTTTCTAAAATCGCAATCTTGGACAATAAAACAAGCAGGAATTAGAGTTAAAACTACCTATCAAATATTGCTCAAAGATCCTTTAAGACAAATAGTAACGCAAACCTTAAAGCTTGAAGTAAACGACAACGGGAAGAAAATGGAATTTATTGATAAAGATGATTTGAAAATAATTTTTTCCGAAGAATTTAAGTTACTGGTTGAGAAAAATGAAAAGTTTGAATTTATAGGATTTTTTGAAAGAGAAAGAGTTAATATTTTGAAAAAGATATCGCCGAATAATATTGTTTTGCTTAGAAAAAAATAGGAAAGTAAATTTTGCAAGAAAAATAAAAAAAGGAGATTTGGTTTTTAGCCAAATCTCCGTTTGGGTTTCGTTAAATTGCCGTCGTTTCCTCCGTATTTTTAACCGGCGGCTTCCTTTGTCTTTTTGCCCTTCACCTTGACAGTGATTTTGGCAACCTTCTGGCTGTCAAGAACTCCCTTGCATTTTGACATGGTTTTTCACCCCCTTTCTTTTATGAGTGACCCAAGAGGCATAATAACCTCAAAGGCGTTGGGACCATCAGGGAAGGTTGATATTGCGTCAACCTTTCTGTAGGTTTCCATAATCTCGCTGAGCAGGTCGTCCGAGGTTTGTTTCAGTATTTCAATTGCTTGTGTAAGGAATACCGCCTTGGCTTCACCCGCTATGTCGCGCGAGAATTTACAGTCTTGGTGCAGTACAACCAGAACCTCGTTTTTGATCGTTGCCAGACCGATGGGATATAATCTGCACACCAGGGGCCGCGAGTCGTGTATTGAGCAAAGCCCGGATTGCCTTAATCGACAGGGAGGCTTTGGCTTTTCAATCAACAGGACTCCATCAACCTCTTCAAACGAGTGAATAAAAGAAGTACTTTCGTTTATTTCCACTACTGGAACGTTGAGATTGTAGAGCGCGGAGGCCTCCTCTTCGAGCAACCACACATAACCTTCACAATCGTGGTCTTGGCAACCAACGCAAACGGAGATTATAGTTCTGTATAGGAAATCTAATTCTAAATACAGTTTAAGCAGATGATTGTTCATTGTCAGCCCTCCTTCTCAATGTCAATTGCCTTTACCTGATTAAGAATAGATACGAATCGCCTTACCTCATCCTCGTCTATAGATTCAGCGTTTCTGGCTATCAATGATTTTTCACCTGTTTCTCCAGATAGTATTTGCTGGACCATAATTGAAGCCGCGTCATTGAGTTCGATTGTCTGATATCGCGTTATCAGATAAGTTTCCTTGTGGCGAGAATTGAGGCGGGTATACCTATTAGGTTTAAAGTATCTCAATTCAGGAGGTATTTCAATTGGCATCTGCTTTTGGATTTGGTTTCGTGGTTTATAAATTTGGCCATTTTCTCTCACGGCATAGTCAATGCAAAAAGTTTCCGAATGGTTAGCATCAACCTTGCAGCCGCATAGGCATTCAGACAGAATCGCGCATCCGGCGCAGGGTTTTTCAACCCATCCCAAATCGCGGAACTCGGAAAGCTCCGGTTTGTGCCAGATTTTTTCCATTGGTTCGTTCAGCACATTACCGTAAATACGCTCGGATTGGTTACAGAGCCTGACTTCGCCTTTGGGATTGATGGCGCAAAATGTTATCCCTGCTCCGCAATCCGCGGACATATTTTCGGTTATCAGCCGTTCGTCCAAACAGAAAGGAATTGCCGTTCCCCAGCCTACGGGGATGTTAAAAGCATTTCTGCCTTCAATCATTTGACCCAGCGCTATTTTAAACTGATCAAGCGATGGTTTGAGCTCTACTGAACGAATACTCCCGATGCCGCCATCCTCATATCTGTCCACAAAAACGCTTTCCATACCCAATTGTTTCGCCAGGTTTATCACGGCATGCATCTGATTAAAATTGGTTTTTGTCAGTACAGGAATACAACGGACATCAAATCCTCTCCGTACATATTGCTCAACGGATCTGACCGCCCTTCCGAAACTGCCTGGGCTACCCGCGAGAAAATCATGCGTTTCTCCTATTCCGTGAATTGGCACGCCGATACAAGACAATTTGTCTGAGAGATCTTCAAGATATATCTGGCCGTTTGTTACTATGGTGACCGATGATCTTTTTGATAGGAGCTCGATATATTCGTTGAGTTTTTTTGTTCCCAACAAACTCGGCTCTCCGCCTATCAGATATACGTGAGGAATCCAGGAATCGAAAATTGACCTGACGATGTTATCGATGACACCGGAGTCAATTTTCATACTACGATTGGGGTTATAACAAAAAAGGCATCTTTGGTTGCAGGCATAGGTGGTTTCGATGTGAACCAGGTGAGGTACGCTAGGTATCCAGAGTTTCATGGTGTCATCTCCTTTCTTGAGCGCATCTTTGGGAAAGCTCAATAATTTTGTCCATGTTGTCTTCCTTTGACGACTTGTTTTTTCTTACATGGCCGCATTTTTCACAGCGAAAGGTTATTGCAAAACCCTTTCTTCCGTTTTCGACGTTTATAGGCTTCATGATTCCGCCACACTTGGCTTGTCTGTCGCCGGGGTTAATGTCAACATGCTTGCTAAAAAGGCAATAAGGACAGTGATTAGTATATCCGTTGCCCTTAACAAGCATTCCGCAGTTCTCGCAAACAAAATCTTCAATACATCTCGAAAAACGCTTTGTCATCTCAGCCTCCTTTTTCTGCAGTTTTTTGTTAAAGGGCTATCAGTTTTTCCGTTAATTGTATTAGGTGTTTCGTATCTTTATACAGCTAAAAATCATTTTTGTCAAATTTTTTTGCAATAATTTTTTATGAAATTACTTGCTAATTTTAGCCAACTCTTGACAAAATCAACAACATAGGCTATTATAAAAGTGTTATTTAGGATAACACTTTTTAATTTGATTTTAACTTAAATGGGGTAGAATCAAAATAAAAGTTGTTATTTGCTAGGCAGTTTTTAACTAAGCTGTCGGTAATAACATAAAGCTCATTAAAACACCTGAAAAGGTGAAAATATAAATAAAAAAACTTCAAAAAAGAGGAGAAAATAAAATGGGAAAGAGCAATCCGATTTATTGGTTTATTGTTGTTGCAGTCTGTCTGGGGATGCTATTTTTGGCAGTAGCAAACGGCGCTTTGTGGATTTTCACAAAGTTGCCGAAGCTAATAAAAGAAAAAATAGCAGAAAAATATATCGGCGTTCCGAATCTGCCGGTGGGCAGATGCAAAAGCTGATAAAAAAGGAGAACCGACTATGAAAAAGGAAGTTATGTCGCCAGAACGTTTGGCAGCATCATTAGCTATCCCCGACTTGACTGATCCAAAAAATGGGATTCATGCTATCAATCTTGTTGTGTACAATATACTGCAAGCGTTGGAGAACGCTTATATTAGGGCTACCATCGAAGAAGTTCGGGCTAATCCCGAAGTTTCCGTGAAAGAAAATTTTGATGATCTGCTTTTTCCAATCGACAATCTAGGACGTTCATCCCGCTACACACGGTATGTAACTTCCGGTACGGTTTTACGGACGCATACATCGGCCGCTATTCCAAGCTGGTTGAAGAAAGTCGCTCAAAGCGGTGTTGATGACGCGATTGTCGTTTTGCCTGGAATATGTTACCGTCGAGATGTTGTTGATAAAATTCACTGCGGAGAACCTCATCAGATGGATGTCTGGAGAGTCAATAGGGGCCTGCCAAGACTCAAACGAAAAGCTCTTATTAACCTAATTGAATCAGTACTTGATGCCGTAATTCCGAGGTCAAAGTATCGGGCAAATGAAGTTCAGCATCCCTATACAATTAACGGACTTGAGGTTGAAGTTTTAGTAAGAGAAGAATGGCTTGAAGTGCTTGAATGTGGCGAGGTTCATCCAAAACTTCTTGCAGACGCTATGCTCAATCTAAAAGAATATTCTGGATTAGCAATGGGCATAGGCCTTGATCGCATGGTCATGATACTCAAGGGCATCGACGATATTAGAATATTGCGTTCGGAAGATCCACGCATTAAACGGCAGATGACTAATTTGAATCCTTATCATCCAATCTCTAAATATCCTCCTATATGTCAAGATCTTTCCGTATCGGTTTCTTGGAATACTAATGAGGAGGATATCTGCGAGATAATTAAAGATTCGCTGGGTAACAACGCTAATGCGATAGAAGAGATCATTATTGTGTCGGAGACTCCATATGAGCGGCTTCCTCAAAAAGCAATAGAGAGACTCGGCATCAAGCCTGACCAAAAAAATATGCTGATTAGAGTCGTGCTTAGATCGCACGAAAGATCTCTGACTCACGAAGAAGCCAATAATATGAGAGACAAAATATACCGAGCTGTTGATCAAAGCGAAACCGGAGGGTATCTTGGATATTCTCTCAAATAAAACGTTGCGATGCAACGTTACCCCAATGGCCATTCTTTAAGAGTGGCCATTATTTTTTACTAATTTTATCAAATATTAACATTGTATTATCCATAATATTAGTCATACGGACATTTGACATATGGTCTTTTTAGTAATAAGATTATATTAAATCATTTATAATCATTTTTACGCAAAAATATTACTATTTATTCTTAAATATAATATAATCTATGAAAAATCAAGAAGAAAAATCAACAACCGTTCAAGAGGAATGGATGGGACAAACCTCTCAAGCAGGCAATAAAGACAATCAGGAAAAAATTGTTGTAAGAGAGTGCTCTTGTCTGTTTGACTAAATTTTGTCTTACGATCAAAATTATCAATAGTCTGCCAAAATTATCAGATTGGTTTAAATTTATATTCATACGCGCATGAATAATTCAATGCATTATGCTTTATGGGAAGTAACTCAAAAATGCAATTTAAATTGTATTCATTGTCGAGCTGATGCTTCTCCGCTAAAGATTGAGGGTAAGTTAATAGATGGTGATAATGCCTTGCGCCTGATAGATGAATTGAAAGAACTTAATTGTCCAACTCTATCTTTAACTGGGGGCGAGCCATTACTTAGACATGATATAGTTGAGATAGTTAAATATTCCGTCTCTAAGGGCATAAAAACCAGAATCCAAAGCAATGGTTTATTGTTAACCGAATTATTAGCCAGCCAACTTAAAGAGGCTGGCTTATTTTCTTATGGAATAGGATTGGATGGTTCAAGCCCGGAAATTAACGATAAAATCAGAAATTATCCAGGTGCCTTAAAAAAAGTCATTAAATCTATAAAAATTTTAAAGAAAACTGGAATGAAGGTTCATATTGAATTTACCGTTACAAAAATTAATATAGATGATATCGGCAACACATTAGACATGCTTGAGAAATTGAAAGTCGACACATTCTTGGCGCGAGCAACTCTTTTTTCAGGGAGGGCGAAGCAAGATAATAATGCATTTTTATTGTCTCCGGCTGATTATAAAAAATTTATGATAAATTTAGTCAAAGAAAAAGAGAAAAGAAAAATGAAAATAATTTTAAATTGCCAGGATCCTCTTTATCATTTAATCGACAATACGATAGTGAAAAAATTAAAAACTTTTGGCGATATTTATGGCGGGAAAATAATTAGCGGTTGCACGGCCGGTTTTAATATGATTCATATCAGATCCAACGGAGAAATCGGCGTATGCACTTTTTTGCCAGATATCACCCTTGGCAATTTTTACGAAAAAAAATTAACGGAAATATGGAAAAATAGATTTGATAATTCGCAAATAAAACGCTTAGTATCAAGAAATTATGAAGGAAATTGTAAAAATTGCCAGGATAGATTTATCTGCGGCGGCTGTCGCGCCAGAGCTTTAAGCATAAACGGCGATTTGTTCGCGCAAGATCCTTATTGCTGGAAATATAAATCGTTATCTATCTAGCACAACTTATGCAAATAATTTTTGATTTATCATCTATTAATATTAGAAACTGCCGTAAGAATGACTATGAATTTATTCATAATTTATCCAGAGAAAACATGGAAAATTATGTTAAAAAATTCTGGGGTAGCTGGGATAAAGAAAAATTTATTTCTAAAATTAAAAAAAATAACATTAAAATAATTGAGTACAATAGTGAATCGATTGGATTTCTTGATTTAGAAATCATTGATAATTTGGCTTATTTGCATAATTTACAAATAAAAAAAAGTTTTCAGGATAAAAAAATCGGGCGCTACGTGTTATTAAGCGCCGAACAAGATATAAAAAATAGCGGGATTAAAAAAATCCGTTTGCAAGTATTTAAAGGCAATCCTGCTAAAATTTTCTACGAAAAATTTGGTTATGTTGCGACAGGAGACAGTGAAAATTCTTTAATTATGGAAAAGGACTTGGATTAATTTACCCGGAAGCTCTTTAAAATTCAACAAATTCAGATAAGGAGGTGCGCCTTGATAATATTGAAAGAACAAGAGAAGGAATTAATGGAAGAACTTAGAAGTTGGCTGCCAAAAACAATGTTTGACGCCCATGTTCATTGCCGACCGCGATATTTTTCAGATCAAAATCAGCTTAACCGGGCGGCAAAAAATCCGGGAGAGACTTTTTCTTATTTTTCTTGGATAGAACATCAAAAAATTACAGCCGCGCTATTTCCCGGGTTCATTTGTAAATTTATTGTTTTTAGCTTTGCGTTTTTCCCAAACGAAAACGAAAACAATTTTTACGTCCGGGAACTTGCCAAAAGAACCAACAACATAGCGCCAGTATTTACGGCCACCGCAGAGAGTAATGTTTTGGCAAAAATAAAAAATAACATCGGCGTTGGTTTTAGGGGGCTGAAACTAAAAATAAAAAAGAAAGAGAAGCAGAAGATCGGCCCCGCCGGTATTTTGGATTTCTATCCGACGGAAATTTTTGAACTCCTTAATAGTTTAAAATCTTTCGCGATAATCCATTTGCCGGAAAATATTTTTCATAATTCTGACGAGTTGATATTTTTAGCCAGAGAATACGATAATATGGCTTTTATTATCGCCCATATGGGAAATAATTATTTATATCAAGACGATTTTGATACAGCCATGAAGAAAATAGTTCTCGCGCCAAACATATTTTTTGACACATCCATGGTAACGGATGAAAAAGTCATAACTACTGCCATATCTATTTTGGGGCACAAACGGATTTTGTACGGCAGCGACGCGCCTTATAGTTATTTACGAGGTAAATTTAACTACGGGAAAGATGGCAAAATACTATTTGATCCGGAAATTTATTTTCCCTGGGTTGACAAAGAAAGATATCAATCCTACCGCGAGACAACTGATAATTTTGTCATGGTGCATATTAACAGCTTGATGGCCATAAAAAAAGCTCTTAAAAATATAAGGAGGAATGACGCTCAAACTAAGGCAGATATATTCTGCCGAAATATTTTGTTTACAAAAATAATTTAAAGCAGCTACGCATGATTAGCTGCTTTTTCATTTAAAAAGTCTGCCATTGCAAGGATGAGCGTTTATAATTAAAACAATATAATTTGCAATAAAATATCTAAAATTAGCCAAATAGTATAAACCCATTGACAAAATCAACAACATAGGCTATTATAAAAGTGTTATTTAGGATAACACTTTTTAATTTGATTTTAACTTAAATGGGGTAGAATCAAAATAAAAGTTGTTATTTGCTTAATGGTTTTAGGTTTTAAAAAATTTAAAGCCATTGGCATAGCAACGAGCTCGTTAAAACACTCGAAAGGGTGAAAATATAAATAAACAAACTTCAAAAAAAGAGGAGAAAATAATGAAAAAGAGCAATCCAGCTTACTGGTTTATTATTGTTGTAGTCTGGCTAGGGATGCTATTTTTGGCAGTAATTTATGTCGTTCGGTGGCCGTTTGTTGAGCTGCCGAAGCTGATAAAGAAAAAAATAGCAGAAAGATATATCGGCGCGCCGAATCTGCCGGTGGGCAGATGCAAAAGTTAACAAAAATTATCCACCCCCTTTTCGGCGGTGGAAAAATTATAAAAAGTGGAGGTGGAGATATGTTAGTAATTATAAAAAACTTTTTGCGAAAGTCACTGGGGTTTCTTTATACTCTAGCCGTTATCGGAATGGCTCAATTTTATGGTTTACTTACCAAAGGTCCACGGAAGTTCTTTCGTGAGGGGCCAATCAATTAAGGGGAGGTGAGACAATAATGGAAACACAGGCTGAAAAGATTATAAGCACTAATGGTAATATGATGGCGGGTGATCGTCCAATCTGTCCGACTTTGTTAAAATACTATAAGGAAGGTGATATTCAGGCTAAGCTCGATCAAGTAAATACGCCCGAAGCTGTATTTTTGTTTAACGGCTTACCAAGGGATGTTTCGATGATGTTACTCGGAGGTTTTTTAACTGGAGCCTTCGCTGAGCAAGTTCCCAGCTGGCAAGAGGTGGTTGTTGATTATTTTCAAAACAATAGCCGTATTATACCAGCTCTCACAGCTAATCCCGGTACTTATACGATGCTGGAAAAAATGTATCATTTTGAGCCAGTTGAGGGGGTTATTGATAATTACTTTCTCCAAAGTATAGCCGGCGGGCAGGCTTTGAAAAATCGCTACGAAGCAGTGACTGCTCAAGCCTGTAAACATGTTTTGGAGATTCTCCAAACCACTGGGTCATGTTATATGATCGATCTGGGTTCTGGACCTGGACGTAATGGTATTGATATTTGTCGTCAGCACCCAGAATTTAACGGAAATATTAAAATTGATTGCGTTGATATTGATCCTGAAGCCATTGTTTTTGGGACAAAACTGGTTAAAGAAAAAAACATAAAACAGGTAGAATTTATTCCAACTAGTATGACTCGCCTGCATAAACGCTATCCAGGCACGGTAGATTATGGGATTATAATCGGAGTCCTTTGCGGTTTAACTCGGGCAGAAAGAATTGGGTTACTTTCCATAATTCGCCCTTACTTCAAGTCAGGAGCTCGTCTTGTTGCCGCTTCCCTTTTGGAGACTATGGCGCAAAAAGATTTACTTTGCGCTTATATTCTCCGGGAAACAACTGGATGGGGGTTGCAATATCCACCTCTCGGCGAACTCAAAGAAGTTTTTGAGGCCGCTGGATGGATATATGAAGGGTTCTTTCATGAAGAACCTACTCGTTTATACGAAATTGGAATTGGTGTTGCTCCATAATGCAACAAGTTAAACACTTAACATGCCCCGAGAAAAAAGGTATAATATATATACTTATTCTCGGGGCTTTTTCTTTTGTTTTAAAAAATATTATGGAATTATATTTTTCTTTAAGCGGTTTATTTAACGCTCTCTCAAGTACTGTTTTGGGCATTCTTGTTTATTCTAAAAATAGGCGTAATCAAATGAATCAAACTTTCGCTTTATTTTGTTTGAGCGTTGCTGTTTGGTCATATCCTTATACTATGTGGCCGCTTGTTAAAACCAGTCAGGAAACATTACTTTGGTTTCAACTTCTTCATATTGGCGCTAGTTTTGCATCTATAACTTATTTGCATTTTGTTGCAGTTTGGCTTGGTATATATGAAAAAATTAAAAAAATAATTTTAATAGGTTATGGATTTGGGTTTTTCTTTGCTTCCTTAACTTTTTCAAAATTATTTATTTCTGGTATTGTTCCGAAGTATTCTATGAGATTTTGGGCGGAACCTGGGCCTTTATATCATTTTTATTTAATTTATTTTTTTGGCTATGCTATATATTCTTCTTATTTATTAATAATAAATTATAAAAATACAATTGGTGCCAAAAGATCACAGGCAAAATTTATATTAATCGGTATAGCTCTTAGTTTTATAGGTGGGTCAACAAATTATCCTCTTTGGTATAATATTAATTTTCCGCCCTATGGAAATATTCTCGCTTCATCTTATGTAATTTTAAGCGCTTATGCCATTATCGCCCACCGCCTTATGGACATTAAACTAGTAATGCGGCGCTATTTGGTTTTTTTGGCCTCATTGTCCGTGGTATTAGTTTTGGCCACGTCCATGAAATATATTTTTGACAGCTGGTTTTATAATTTTTCGTCATGGGGCGATCCGTTAATTTTAGTGGCTGCCTTGTTTATTTTTCCGCCAATTAAGGATCGTTTTTACCATATTGCCAATAAATATTTTTTCTCCTCGCTTTATGATAGCAGTGAAGTAATCGCCACGCTATCGGAAAAATTGCGCTCCACTTTAGAGGCGGAAAAAATTTATGGCTATATTTTTGACACCTTATCCAGCGCTTTTCATGCCAAAGCCATCGGCATTTTAACTTATAGTGAAAAAACCAAGAAATATATCATAAATTACAATAACGGCTTTAACACGGGCGGACAGCAAGAATTTGACGAGGATAAAAAATTAAATGAAATTTATATAAAAAGAAACCGGACGATCATTACCGACGACATAAAAACGCAATTTAAAAATAATAAAACTTTAGGCATACTGCTTAAATTAGGGGTTGAGATATTAACGCCTTTAAATGTTAAAGATAAGACTATCGGCTTGATCGCTTTGGGCGCCAAAGAGTCGGGCGATATGTATAATGAAGAAGATTTAAAGGTTTTAGAGGTGGTCGGGGCGCAAACCGCCATTGCTTTGGAAAACGCTTTACTATACAAAGAAACCAAAAATTTCAGCGTTAAAATGGAAAAAGAAGTGGAAAAAGCCACGCGCGATTTAAGAAAAGCCAATGTTCAGCTAAAAAAGCTGGACGCGGCTAAATCCGAGTTTATTTCCATCGCTTCGCACCAATTGCGCACCCCGTTGACCGTGATTAAAGGCTATATTTCCATGATGCTTGAAGGTAATTTTGGCGCCTTAACCAAGCCGGAAACCGAATCTTTAGAAAAAGTTTTTTTGTCTAATGAAAGGTTAATTCAGCTGGTGGAAAATCTGTTAAATGTTTCCCGCATTGAATCCGGCCGGCTGCAGTTTGATTTTAAACAGATTGATTTAAACAATATGGTAGCGAGCGTGGTAGAGGAATTATCCGGCAACGCCAAAAAGAAAAATTTAATTTTACAATACAAGCCGCCGGCCGAGCCTTTGCCTAAATTTAAGCTAGATGAGGAAAAAATCAGGCAAGTGGTGATGAATTTAATTGATAATGGCCTAAAATATACTAAGCAGGGCAGTATTACGATTAAATTGGAGCTGGTTAATAATAAAGTTAAATTCTCGGTGGCGGATTCGGGCATGGGCATCAGGCCGGAGGACATGGGAAATTTATTTAAGAAGTTTTCCCGCGGGACCGGCACCTCTTTAATTCATACCGAGGGTACGGGTTTAGGCTTGTACGTGGCGCGCATGATGGTTGAAGCGCATCATGGCAAGATTTGGGCCGAGTCGGACGGCGAAGGCAAGGGGTCAAGGTTTTGCTTTGAATTGCCGATAAAATAGAGAAGCGTCATTGCGGGCTTGATCCGTCATCTATGATGATCAAAATATCTGCTAAGAAGGCAAACTTGCCAAATGAGCAACTTGCTCCAAAATGGAACAAGTTCAAATGGAAGGCAATCGGACAGTCTATGAAAAATACTGAAAACTCAAACAATCACATCGCTATTTTCAAAGGCAAATCTATCAGAAAAACCATCTGTCAGAAAGAATGGTGGTTTTCGGTTATTGACGTGATTGAGGTTCTAACAGGGACCGAAAGACCCAGAAAATATTGGAATGATCTCAAAAAAAAGCTTTTAAATGAAGGATATGCCGAAGTGTCCGAAAAAATCGGACAGTTAAAAATGATTTCCCATGACGGTAAAATGCGAGAAACTGATTGTGCCGATACGGAAACTATGTTTCGTATAATTCAATCGATCCCCTCGCCTAATGCCGAACCGCTCAAACGTTGGCTTGCTAAGATTGGATATGAAAGAATTCAAGAAATTGAAGACCCGGAACTGGCTATAAAAAGAACTAAAGCTCTGTATAAACTTAAAGGCTATTCAGAGGACTGGATTGAAAAACGAATGCGAGGTATTGCTATCCGCGAAGAATTGACTGATGAGTGGCAAAAGCGCGGGATAAAAGAAGATACTGAATTTTCAATTTTAACTGCCGAAATATCTAAAGCTGCTTTCGGTATGACGCCAAGCCAATATAAAAAATTCAAAGGTTTAAAAAGAGAAAATTTGCGCGATCATATGGATGACCTTGAGTTAATATTCTCGATGTTAGGAGAAGCTTCAACCGCAAAAATTACACGCGACAAAAATGCCAAAGGATTTATTGAAAATAAAGCCACCGCTCAAAAAGGCGGTCGAATCGCCGGCGATGCCAGGCGAAAGTTAGAGCTTGAATCAGGTGGCAAGGTTATAACTAAAGAAAATTATTTGACAGAACCCCAGAGTAGAAAAAAAATAGAAAAGTAAATTTGCCCCGATTAAATTTTTTGCCTATCGGCGAAAGCCGAAAAGAATTTATGAATTTTGAAAAACCATCAAAAATTGAACAAACCTCAGGAAATAAAGAAAGGCTTTTAGCGTTAGAGAAGCAAGAAAAGTTTGTTTTTCATGGTTCGCCGTATGCTATTGATGATTTGGAGCCACGACAAGGATATAATTATAACGAAAAAACTGGACAAAAAGAAAAAGATGGCAATCCCGCTGTTTTTTCCACGCCCTTTATTGATGTGGCAATTTTTAGAGCATTGATAAATACTGAAGGCGTTACAGGGAAATCAATGAGTAAATTTGGCATAGAGGGAGAAAGGCTGCATTTTTCTGCGACAAAAAATCTGGTTGACCAAGCAAAGAAAAAAATAGGAAAAATCTATGTTTTAGATAAATTAAAATTTAAAGATTTTGAAGGCACGGAATGCCGAAGCGAAGAAAAAGTTATTCCGATAGAAGTGTTTGAAGTGACTGCCGAAGATTTACCCGAAAATATTAAAATAAAAGAATAGGTTAAAAAATAAAAACGGCTTAAATTAAGGAAAAATTTATAAAGCAGTAATTAAGCATTGATAGCGCGTTGGGATGAGTTTTTGAAATGGTCTTAGTATAAGCCGCCGGTTAAGCCTTTGCCCAAGCTTAAGTTAGACGATGAAAAAATCAGGCAGGTGGTTATGAATTTGATTGATAACGGCATAAAATACACTAAGCAGGGCAGTGTTACGGTTAAGCTTGAGCAGTTAAAAAATAAAGTTAAGTTTTGCGTGGCTGATTCGGGCATGGGCATCAGGCCGGAAGATATGGTAAATCTGTTTAAGAAATTTTCCCGCGGCACCGGCACCTCGCTCGTCCATACCGAAGGCACGGGGTTAGGCCTGTACGTGGCGCGCATGATGATTGAAGCGCATCATGGCAAGATCTGGGCCGAGTCGGACGGCGAAGGCAAGGGGTCAAGGTTTTGCTTTGAGTTGCCGGGGAGGTAGAGGATATGCCATTGCGGGCTCCGACCAGCAATCCAGAAACTTGTTTGTCGCGCCGAACCCTGGATTCCCGCCTGCGCGGGAATGACAAAAAAATTGCCGGGGAAATGAAGAGGCCGTTAAGAAATGTTTATTAGCACTTGACAAAAAGTAGAACTTTTTGTATACTGGTACTATGATAATTGAAAGAGAATTATATTCAAAAATTAAGCCGGTAATCAACTCTCCTGAAGTGATTATTATTACCGGTATGCGCAGGGTAGGAAAAACTACCTTGCTTCGCCATATCATGGAAAAAATTTCCTCGGAGAATAAGCTATTTTTAGATTTGGAAAATCCGGCTAATCAAAAATATTTTGAGGAGGAAAACTACGACAAGATAGCGGATGGATTGGGAATTTTAGGGTTGAATTTGAAGGAAAAGGGGTATGTTTTTTTAGATGAAATCCAGTTTGTCAAAAACATTCCATCAGCAGTTAAATATCTGCATGATCATTATGGGATAAAATTTTTTTTGAGCGGGTCAGCCAGTTTTTATTTGAAAAATCTTTTTTCCGAATCGTTGGCGGGAAGAAAATATATTTTTGAACTATTCCCATTGAGCTTTCGGGAATTTATGCGATTCAAGAATTCAAAAATAAACTTTGACGCTTTGGCCGGCAATAAAATATCATCGGCAACATTCAGCCAAATAGAAAGATACTATGGCGAATTTATGCTGTATGGAGGATTTCCGGGCGTAGTTCAGAAAGAGTCCGCACAAGAAAAAAAGGCGATGCTAGAAGATATTTTTTCCTCTTACTTCCAACTGGAAGTTGTTCAGCTTGGTGATTTTAAAAAAATAAATGTTGTGCGCGATTTGATGCTCCTGCTTATGGAGAGAACGGGCTCAAAATTGGACGTATTAAAATTATCCAGAGAGCTGGGAGTTTCTCGGGATACTTTGAATAATTACATCGCCTTTTTGGAAAATACATATTTTATCAAATTAATCAGGCCGTTTAGCCGAAACAGAGATTCGGAAATAAGAAGCGCTCCAAAGTTTTATTTATGCGATTCGGGGATTGTTAATCAGTTTGCTAAAATTAGCGCCGGAGCGCTGTTTGAAAACGTTGTTTTTTTAGCGCTTAGCCATCGAGGCGAAATAAATTATTATCAGAAAAAAAACGGAGTGGAAATAGATTTTATTTTAGATAAAAAAATTGCCTGCGAAGTGAAAATAAAAGTTTATGAACAGGACGTAAAAAGGCTTAAAACGCTTTCTCAAGATTTGAAATTGAAAAATTACAAAATAATCTCTCAAAAATACAGCGAGCTTGAGAATGTTGAATATGGGTTTAGCATTTAGCCTCGGTTAAATTTTGCGTGGCCGATTCGGGCATGGGCCTGTACGTGGCGCGTTATGATGATTGAGGCGCATCATGGCAAGGTTTGGGCCGAGTCGGACGGCGAAGGCAAGGGCAGTAGGTTTTGCTTTGAGTTGCCGGGGAAGTAGACGCAGGCACAGTATGTGCCACAGAGCATCAGGAAAATAGATTATGTGGCTATTATTGTATGCTTACATATTGTTAATTTGACTGTAATTTATCAATAATATACAATGGAACTGTTAGTAATTATAAGTTCCGTCAAATATTATTAATATGGATAGTTTAATAGCAAAATTATATCAATCAACAAAAACGATTCTGACCAATAAGGATTTGGCCTTAATTTGGCAAGAAAACGACAAAAACAACCTGAATGCCAAGAATGCTTATTACGTAAAGCAAAAAGTCCTGATTAGATTAACCAGAGGCATATTTGCTAAAAATAAAGATTATAATCCGAAAGAATTGGCGACTAGCATATACACCCCGTCTTATATCAGCTTTGAAACAGTTTTGCGAGAGGCTGGTGTGATTTTCCAACACTACGACACAATCTTCGTGGTCTCTAAGTGGCCAAAAACGATGACCATAGATAAAAACACCTTTACCTTCAGAAAATTGAAAGATGCTGTCTTGTTTAATTCTACCGGTATTGTTAGCAAAGACAACTACAGTATCGCCACCGCGGAAAGAGCTTTTTTGGATATGATTTATTTATTTCCGAATTACTACTTTGATAATTTAAAATCAATCGACTGGGCCAAATGCGATGAGATAGTAAAAATTTATAATAACCAGCAGTTAATAAAACGATTAAATAAATATCGCAAAAATTATGCCCTTCGACAAGCTCAGGACTAGGTCTATAAACAAATATTTTAAATAGAAAAAATTTAATCGTTTTTAACTCGTAGTGAGTTTATCGAACTATGCTCAATAGAGAAAAACATCAATTAATAATGGGCCAGATTTTAAAAGACATCTACACCGATATAACCATCAGCCCGCTTTTAGGATTTAAGGGCGGTACTTGCGCCTATTTTTTTTATAACCTGCCAAGATTTTCGGCGGACTTGGATTTTGATTTGTTGGCGGTAAATGAGGAAAATCAAAAGTTGGTATTTGAAAAAGTTGTCGCTATTTTAAGCAAATATGGACAAGTCAAAGATCAGTATATCAAGAAATTTACCGTTTTCGCCTTGCTCTCCTACGGCGACGATGACCATAATATCAAGGTTGAGATTAATGTCAGAAAGCTGGCAGAGAATATTCAAGACCACTACGAGCTGAAAGAATATCTTGGCATTTCAATGTTTGCCGCCAAAAAAGATTACCTGTTTGCCAGCAAGTTGTCGGCTTTAACCTTGAGAAATGAAACTGCCATGAGAGATATTTTTGATATTCACTACTTTGCCAAAAGTAATTGGGATATTAATGCCGAAGTAATAAAAGAAAGAACAGGCAAAACCGCCAAAGAATACTTGGCAGATTGCATAGCTTTTATAGAAAAAGTGAAAGACAATCAGATGTTGCAAGGATTAGGAGAGCTTGTTGATAGTGAAAAAGAAAAAGCATGGATTAGAACCCACTTAAAAACCGACTCTATTTTCATGCTGAAAAATTACATGTCGGTGATAAAATAAAAACATATTGTTCTAAAAAAATACTGGCATATTAAAATTAAGTTTTTGACTTATAAAAAAAACTTTGCTAATCTACTATAATAACTCTTAACTCAATAACATGAAAAAATTAATATTATTAAGTCTGTTGTCGGTTTTATTAATCAGTGGCTGTTCCCTCGCCATTCCTACCGGGAAAAATGCCAAAAAAATTCTCAAACCAGAAGAAGCCAAGGCCACGGCGGAAAAATTTATCAATGAAAATTTATTGCCGGCCGATACCAAGGCGACGGTTAAAGGCGCCACTTTAGAAAGCGATGTTTACAACATCAATTTGGAAGTTAGCGGCCAGGACTATAATTCGTATATGACAAAAGACGGGGGGAAATTTTTTCAATCAGGCATTGACATGACGACCTTCGCTCAAGAGAAAAAAGATCAAGCCGCCGCTCCGGCCGCCAATGTGCCGAAAAGCGATAAACCAAAAGTTGAATTATTTGTCATGACCCATTGCCCTTATGGCTTGCAGGCGGAAAAAGGCTTTTTACCGGCCAAGGAAGCTTTAGGCGATAAAATTGACGCCAGTATAAAATTCGTCCATTATTTTATGCACGGCGATCAAGAAGAACAGGAAACTTACAACCAAGTCTGCATCAGAGAAGAGCAGGCGGCCAAATTCAACAGTTATTTAAATTGTTTTATCATAGAAAATGATAGCGCTAAATGCGTTGCCCAAGCCGGGATTGATAAAACCAAGCTTAATAACTGCCTTAAGTCCAAATCCAAAGATTATTACAAGGCGGATTCAGCTTTAAGCAACCAATACGGAGTGCAAGGCAGTCCGACTTTAGTGATTAACGGCGCGCAGTCAAGCGCCGGGCGCGACGCGGCCAGCTATTTAGCGGGCATTTGCGGGGCTTTTAATAAGGCGCCGGCCGAATGCTCTAAACAGCTATTAACTACGGCTCCGTCATCAGGCTTTGGCGCTGGCGCGGCTTCGGGAGCCAGTGCGGCCGCCGGTTGCGCACAGTAAAAATAAAATTTATATAAAAGGGCGCGTTAAGCGCCCTTTTTTGTTTAGAAAAAATAAGGTATAATTAAGATAAGATTTAAATTCTATCTGTCTTTGCGAGCAAAGCCCTCCTTCTAAAGGAGGGGTAGGGGAGGTTTAGAATTTGATTATGTTTTAAACCCCCTTAATCCCCCTTTATAAGGGGGATAAAATTACACTCCTCTCAATGATAAATACTTTGATTATGCGCGAGAAAAATTATACTGTTAAATTTTTAATTTTGTTTTTAGCAACTTTCGCCGGCATTTTCGCTATTTGGTATGTTTTAATGCGCGAAGAAAGCGTTGATTGGTTAAGTTCGCAAATCGTCCACCAAGTCTCGCCTTATGCTATAACCGAAACTGAAGATGGTTTGATTATAAGCAACGCGTTAATGGGTTATGGCTTTGGTTTACCTAAAGGTTTTAAGACAAATGGCGCAAAAAATATTAGTTTTTTTATGGAAGAAGCGGGCGTAAAAAAATGTAAAATTAAACATTTTTATTTGAACGCGAATAAGGCCAGCGGCCTGGCGGCGCAGGAAACGAGATTAATTATACCTCTAAGCCGGCAAAAATTGGTTTTTGAATTGGTGAATAAGGGCGAAACAAATGATTGCGGAAAATATTTGCAAGAAATTAAAGAAATTTTGCCATAAATTTTAACCTAAATTTTTCTAGGCTCGCAAATAATATAACTCCTTGCAATTTATATTATTTAGTGTATAATATAAAAATAATTAACCCCGTTAAATAGCGTTTTGCGCTAATTTTACCAGCAGTAAAATTATTTCACGGGGTAAACAATCACCTTTAATTAAGCCTTTAGCATAAGGTGGCTAAAGGGCTTCTTTGTTCCGCCGGATGGCGGAGAGGGGTTAAGAGTCTTTTTTTATTTATTTACCCCGTTAGCCCCGCTTATCCCGTTAGAAGTCTTACTTTTAACGGGACTTAGAAATTCATTTCTAACGGGGTAAATAAATAAAAGTAAATAATATGCAAATTTCTAACGGGGTGAAAGACGAAATAAAAAATAATCTGCAGTTTAATGAAGCCAGCGATCAAGAATTCCAGAAATTATTGGATGCGGAAAACACAAAAATTCCTCAAGCCGGGGATATTATAATGGGCACGGTTTTGTCCGCTTCAAAAGCCGAAGTTAAACTTGATATTGACGGCATAGCTACCGGCGTGGTGCGCGGCCGCGAGCTTTATTTTGAAGCCGAGGAATATGCTAATTTAAAACCCGGCGATGAGGTTGAAGCGACAATAGTTGAAGAGGAAAATGAAAATGGAGATTTAGAGCTGTCATTTAGGAGCGCCGGCCAGCAAAAGGCTTGGAGCGCCTTATTTGATGCTTATGAAAATAGAAAAATATTGAAATTCAGGGTTCAAGACGCTAACAAAGGCGGTTTATTAGTTAGCTACGGGCAAATTCAAGGCTTCTTGCCGGTTTCGCAATTAGCTCCGGAAAATTATCCGCGAGTTAACGGCGGCGATAAAGGCAGAATTTTGGATAAGTTAAAATCTTTTGTCGGCACTGATTTTGAAGTTAAGGTTATGACCTTAGACGAAAAGGATGAAAAATTAATTGTCAGTGAAAAAGAAGCTTGGCAAGAAAAGCAAAAAGACATAATTTCCAAATACAAAATTGGCAGCGTGGTCGAAGGAGCGATTACGGCTTTAACTGATTTTGGAGTTTTTGTCAGTTTTGGCGAAAATTTAGAAGGCTTGATTCATATTTCCGAGCTGGCTTGGCAGCGTATTGACGATCCGTCGGATTTATTCAAGGCTGGAGACAAAGTCAAGGCCGAGATAATTTCCATTGAAGGTTCAAAAATATTTTTATCAGCCAAGAAGCTTTTAACTGATCCTTGGCATGATGTAGAAAATAAATATAAAGTTGGCCAGGTAGTTTCCGGCACTATCCTTAAAGTTAACCCGTTTGGCTTGTTTGTTGAATTGGATCCGGATATCCATGGCTTGGCGCATGTTAGCCAGATTGGCTTGGCTACAGGGCAAAAGATTAGCGAGGTTTTTCGCTCGGGGGGAAAAAAGGATTTCACCATTGTTTCAATTGAACCGAAAGATCACCGCTTAGGCTTATCCGTCTCGGCCGAAATCGAACAGCCTACGGCTAAAAGTAAAAAGAAAGAAGATAAAAAAGAAAACCTTTCGACAAGCTCCCCTCGGCCTGACTTCGTCGTGAGCGCTCAGTCGAACGAGCTCGGGACGAAGGCAGGACAAGATAAAGACGAGAAAAAGGCTAAGACTAAGAAAGTGAAAAAAGATAAGGCTGATGACGCGCCAGAGAAAAAAGAAAAGCCAGGAAAAAAGAAAAAAGAAAAATAAATTTAAAAAACGCCTCTAAGATTTAGCGGCGTTTTTAGGCAAAGATGTAAAAAAATGTTATAATAAACTATATTTGTCATTGCGAGCAATCTGGTTATTTTGTCATCCTCGGGCTTGACCCGGAGGAAGCAATCTCTCCCCTCTGTACATCCCCGCGAATCCGCCAGCTGGCGGAGGGGATCCAGGAGGGGGCGGTAGGAGCGTGTAATTTGGCAAGACGATATTAAAATATCCATACGGTCAACCCCTGGATTCTCATGGCTACGCCAGATCTCGCGTAGCGATGACTTCGTCGCCAGTCCGCCTCCGCCTCCGCCAGTTGGCGGATGGCGGACGGCGGAACAGGCTCCTCGCAATGACAGTAAATTAAAAATATGGTTAATAAAAAGGCCGATATAACGTTAGCCAAAATCGTTTCTTTATGCAAGCGGCGCGGTTTTGTGTATCCGTCTTCGGAAATTTACGGCGGCCTGGCGGCGATTTATGATTATGGCCATTACGGAACGCTACTCAAAAATAATATCCGTGATTCGTGGTGGAAAAGCATGATTCAAATGCGAGACGATGTGGTCGGCCTTGATAGCGCGATTTTTATGCATCCGACGACCTGGGTTGCTTCCGGGCATGTGGATGGTTTTAATGATCCTCAAGTTGATTGCAAAGCTTGCAAAAATAGATTTAGGGCGGACCATTTGCTGAAAAATTACGGAATTGAAGCGGATAAAGCTACTTTAGAAGAAATCAATAAAGCTTTGGGCGAGCTGCGCAAGAAAAAAAAGCTGAAATGTTCTAATTGCGGTTCGACTAATTTAACAGACGCGAAAATATTTTCGTTGATGGTAAAATCAAATATCGGCTCTCCGACCGAAGAGCTTAAAGAAGAAAACGTCGTCTATTTAAGGCCAGAAACCTGCGGCGGCATATATTTGGAATATAAAAATACAGTTGATTCATTGCACAAGAAACTTCCTTTCGGCATTGCGCAAGTGGGCAAGGCTTTTAGGAATGAAATTGTGGCGCGGCAATTTATTTTTCGGACCAGGGAATTCGAACAAATGGAAATGCAATATTTTCTCCATCCGAGCCTGATGAAAGAAAAATATGCCATGTGGAAAGACTTAAGATGGAATTGGTATTTGGCTAATGGTATTCCGGCGAATAAAATAAAATGGTTCAAACATGAAAAGCTGGCTCATTACGCTTCCGAGGCTTACGATATTGTATATGATTTTAAAATATTGGGCGGCTTTGACGAGGTTGAAGGAATTCACGCCAGAGGGAATTGGGATTTGAGCCAGCATTCAAAATTTTCCGGCGTTGAGCTTAATTATACGGATGAAAAAACCGGCGAGAAATTTATTCCGCATATTATGGAAACCTCCGTCGGGCTTAATCGGCTGCTTTTAATGTTCCTTGATTTCGCTTACTGCGAAGAAGAAGTTAATGGCGAAATCAGAGTTGTCATGAAATTTCCCAAGCATTTGGCGCCAATTAAGATTGCTATTTTCCCCTTATTAAGAAATAAGCCGGAACTGGTTGAAAAGGCCAAAGAGGTTTACAAAAAATTAAAAGTTAATTACCTGTGTGAATTTGACGATAATGGCAATATCGGCAAACGCTACCGCCGGCAAGACGAAATCGGCACGCCTTTTTGTGTGACCGTTGATTTCGACACTCTTGAAGATAAGCAGGTTACAATCAGGGAGCGCGACACCATGCGGCAAACCAGAGTTAAGATATCTGATCTGGACAATTTTTTTAGTGATAAATTTTTTAAATGATTGCCAAATATTAATAAATGTAATATAATCTTATAATAAATTAATAGTAAATTTTAGATAAATAAATGAAAAATTTAATTAAAAATTTTTTAATATTTTTTACGGTATTTTTGCTGATTGCCGCGCTTTTTAGTATTGTTGGCGGTGGCGGCCAAAAAGCCGAGCAAGTCGGCGTAGAAACTTTAATCGGGCAGATAAATAATCGGGAAGTGGCTAAAATCGCCATTGTGGGCAATGAAATAAGAGTAACCTTAAAGGACGGGAAAAGCCAGGTGGTAAAAAAAGAACCTGGTGATACTTTTTCGCAGATCATTAAAAATTATAATGTTGACCCGAGCAAATTAAACGGCTTATTAGTTGAAGTTCAAGACAATCAGGGCTTGGATTATTGGCTGGCTACGGTTTTGCCATTTTTAATTCCTTTTTTACTGATCAGCGTTTTTATTTATTTTATGATGCGTTCAGTGCAGGGCGCTAATTCAAAAGCCATGATGTTCGGCCAGTCCCAGGCCAGAGAAACCGGCCGGGAATTTAAAGGCAAGGTAATTTTTAAAGACGTGGCCGGGGTCAAAGAGGCTAAAGAAGAATTATCAGAAGTGGTTGAATTTTTGAAAAATCCTCAAAAATTTTCCGAATTGGGAGCGCGCACGCCGCGCGGAGTTTTGCTTTTGGGCAGTCCGGGCACAGGTAAAACACTACTCGCTCGCGCGGTTGCGGGCGAGGCTAGCGTGCCGTTTTTCTCAATTTCCGGTTCCGAGTTTGTTGAAATGTTCGTGGGCGTGGGCGCTTCGCGCGTCAGAGATTTGTTCCGTAAAGCCAAAAAAAGCGCGCCTTGCATAATTTTTATTGATGAAATTGACGCGGTCGGCCGTCGGCGCGGCGCTGGACTCGGCGGTTCTCACGACGAACGCGAACAGACTTTAAATCAAATTTTGGTGGAGATGGACGGTTTTGACCCTAACACCAATGTTATCGTTATCGCGGCCACTAACCGCCCTGACGTTTTAGACCCGGCGCTGCTTAGGCCCGGGCGTTTTGACCGCCGGGTTATTTTAGACGAGCCTGATTTAGCCGATCGCGAAGCTATTTTAAAAGTTCATTCCAAGAAAAAACCATTAGGCAAAGAAGTCAGTTTAAAAAGAGTGGCTGAAAGAACCTCGGGTTTTACGGGCGCTGATTTAGCCAATCTTTTAAACGAGGCCGCGATTTTAGCCGCCATGAAAAATAAAAAGATAATTGATTTGGAAGAAATTTTTTCTTCCATTGAAAAGGTAATGCTTGGGCCGGAAAGAAAATCAAGAATTTTGTCCAATAAAGAAAAAAAGATAACCGCCTATCATGAAGCCGGCCATGCTATCGTAGCGCATTTTCTGCCTAATAGCGATCCGGTGCAAAAGGTTTCTATTATCGCCCGCGGCCAAGCCGGCGGCTATACTTTAAAAATACCTCTGGAAGACAAGCACATGTATTCCAAAACCGAGTATGTCGAGGAAATCGCCGTTTTGCTCGCTGGTTATGTTGCTGAACAGGAAATTTTTGGCGAAGTTACTACCGGCGCCACTTCTGACCTAAGGCGCGCCACCGGACTGGCCAGAAAATTAATTACCGATTTTGGCATGAGCGACTCTTTAGGTCCGCGCACTTACGGCGAAAAAGACGAGATGATATTTTTAGGCAGAGAAATTCATGAACAGCGCGATTATAGCGAAAAGGTGGCTGAGCAAATTGATAAAGAAATATCCAATTTCATTGATAAAGCCGTGCATCAAGCCAAAGGCTTAATCAAGGCCAAGCATGAATTTTTAGAAAAAACTGTAGCCGAACTTTTAGCCAAAGAGACTTTGGAAAAAGAGGAATTTGAAAAAATTGTCGGGGAGAAGAAAAAAGAAGAATAAATTTTCGGCAGTTATTTTTTTGTCATTGCGATTCCGGGCTTAACCTTCTTTTCTGTCATTGCGAGAAGTCCGTATTCGGACGACGAAGCAATCCCACGTACTATTTATTAAAATTATAGATTGTTCCTGAAATGAAGGTTTATTCTGTTAATAGTTCGTGAGATTGCCACGCTCCCTTCGGTCGCTCGCAATGACAATAAATAAGATTGCCGCGTCGCCCCCCGCAAACTGCGGGGCAGGCTCCTCGCAATGACAGGCGGTAGAGCTTGTGGTATAATATAATTATTAATAATTAAACCTCGCTCAAATAAGCGAAGCAAGGGGGAATTTATGCCATTTTATCGAAATATTTTAAAACAAGCTTGGCAATTAACCTGGCGCAATAAATATCTCTGGTGGTTTGGCATTTTTGCCGCGCTTTTAGGCAATGGCGGCGAATTTGAAATTTTATTTAATAACACCGGCGCTAATCCCAGTCAGGCTTTATTTCCGGCCTGGCAAAGAATTTTTTCTACCGGAGTATTCAGCGGCCGCACCCTAACCAATATCGGAAATTTGTTAAAGCAAGATACTTTAAATATAATTCTTATTTTAGTCGCTTGTTTGATCGTTTTGGCTATTTGCTTGTTTTTAGTTTGGCTGGTTATAGTTTCGCAGGCGGCTGTAGTTAATAATTCAGCGGCGGTTATCAAGCAGAAAAAATATACTCTTAAGGACGGTTTGGATTCCGGTATTTTAAATTTTTGGCCGGTGCTGGTTTTAAATATTATAATTAAGGCCGCGATTTATGTGTTGTTGGTGGCTATCAGCCTGCCGGCGATTTTTTTCCAAGGAAATTTTAACGCTAACCTTTTTTATATTATTGCTTTAGTAATTATTGCGCCGGTGGCTATAATTTTATCTTTTATCATGAAATACGCCGTGGCTTATGTGGTTATTAATAAAAGTAAAGTGGTTTCGGCGATTAAGCAAAGCTGGCGGCTGTTTAAGGAGAATTGGCTGATAAGTTTTGAAATGGCGATTATTCTATTTTTTATAAATTTACTGGTTGGTCTGGCCATAGTTTTAGTAATTCTGGTTTTGGCTGTGCCATTTTTGTTTTTAGGCTTAATATTTTATTATTCTTTTTCTTTGGTTGGCTCTTGGCTGATTGCTGTTTTGGCTTTTGCCAGCTTTTTATTCATTGTCGTTACGGTTGGAGCGGCCTTGGCGGTTTTCCAAATTTCTTCCTGGACCGGCTTGTTTTTAGAATTGGAAAAAAAGAGCGGTATCAGCAAATTAGTTAGATTGGTTAACAATATGGTTAAGGCGTAATAAATTAAAAAAATATTTTTAGATAAAAAGAGTATAACGTAAATTATACTCTTTTTGTTAGATTGCGCATTTACGCAATTTATGTAAAAATAAGAGTATTATGATTTCATATTTGAAAGGAAAAATCAGGCATAAAGGCAATGGTTTTGCGATACTGGAGGTAAATAATATCGGTTATCAAGTTTTTATTTCGCCCTTGCTTTATGCTGATTTAAGCCTTAATTTAGAGGCGGAATTTTATACCTATCAGCAGGTGCGCGAAGACGCTTTAAATTTATATGGTTTTAAAAGTATGGAAGATTTGGGAATGTTTGAATTACTGCTTTCCATTTCCGGTATTGGTCCAAAGTCGGCTTTAGGAGTGATGTCCATCGCTACAGCGGCCGACATTAAAGAATCAATCTCCCGAGGCGATCCGGCGCTATTAACTAAAGTTTCCGGCATCGGCCGTAAAACCGCGGAAAGGGTAGTTTTAGAGTTGAGAGAAAAAATCGGTAAACTAGTCATTGGCGATGGTGAATTTAACGGAAGCCAGCTAGGCTCAAGCGACGAAATTGACGCTCTGATGGCGTTGGGCTATTCTCTTGCTCAAGCCAGAGAAGCTTTAAATAAGGTTGACGCGAAAATAAAAGATTCGGGAGAACGCATCAGGCAAGCGCTGAAGAAGTTAGGAAAGTAGTCTTTCTGTCATTGCGGGTGTATTGGTAAAAAATGTGTGCTGAAAGGTTTGATTTTAATTTAAGTTTAGCGGTATACTGGGAATGATTTCAAACACTTTCGTAATC
>Ga0265296_1001297_pt1 | contig 29391 bp, 22 predicted proteins | sample MunlanPumphouse1_FD_189073 | JGI IMG/M metagenome (GOLD analysis project Ga0265296, IMG submission 189073) | Groundwater microbial communities from a municipal landfill in Southern Ontario, Canada - Pumphouse #1 | ecosystem: Environmental > Aquatic > Deep subsurface > Groundwater | place... | reverse complement strand
TATGTTTCATTTCTTCGCGGATGATCGACCCGACCTGATCTCTTTCCTGAGGTTCGGATACGACATGCTTGATTCCCAGATAGAAGACGATAGAATCTTTTTCGAGCCGAATCGCTATCTTCATGATTTCATCCATGGATTCCTTGCCGGTGATTTGTTCGGAAGGATCTTCGGAAAAATTAAAGACATATCCGTCCGCAAACGCCTGTAAGTATGCTACGGCTTCGTTATTCGGATCGAATGGCGAGCCGGATTGACTGTGAACGTTTGATCTCGATTTCATCAAGGCAAAGGTTTTTTCGTGACGATCTTCCATCGTTGCCAAATCCGCCAGCATTTTTTTGTTTTTCTCATCGTCTGCATACTGTATGGCTTTCCGGTAAAATTTCGCTCCGTTTCTCTCGATTTTCTGAGCGATCTCAAATATTTCATCGATGTTGAAAGTTAGATTCATGCGGGCTGTGCTCCTTGTCCGGGTGTTGGCATGACAAAAACGCGCGTGGCAAGTTCGCGGTCTATCATCAATAATCCTTCTCCGGAATCTTTTACTTGCGCCAGTGAAGCGATGATTTTCGAAACATTGCTTTCTTCTTCGACCTGCTCGTTGACATACCAATCCAGAAGAACCTTGGATGCGAAGTCGTTTTCATCGATGGCTGTTTTCATGAGAAAATTGATCCGGTTGGTGATGAATTCTTCATGGGCCAGCGCCTCTTTGAATGCGCTCAGTGGTGATTCCCACGTTGTTTTCAAAATTGCCAGCGGTTTCAGCTGAACTTGTCCGCCGCGATTCAAAACGTAATCGAAAAATTTGGAGGCGTGGAAAAGTTCTTCCTTGACCTGAACGCTCATCCAATTGGCCATACCGTCGAATCCGGCGCTCGTGAAGTACGCCTGCATGGCATAGTAGAGGTAAGCGGATTCCAACTCATTTTTGATTTGTTCGTTGATAGCGCTGGCGACCTTTGAATTGATCATGACATTTCTCCTTTCCAGAGGCCGTGAATGTTGCAGTATTCCCGTGCGGTAATTTTATCGGCTTTGATGCAGAATTGCGCGATCGGCGCACCACCGGGTTTCAGATAGCGGCGGTAAATGACGTCGTTGGCAAGCAGTTCGATCCACTCGATGTAATGCGTTTCGATCATCGGATGAAGTGTGCTACCGACGGTGACTTTGTAGCCGTCTTCCATTTTTTCAATCAGTGGGACATGTTTTTCTTTTGCGGCGTCTGCGGTCGATTCGGCCATTAGTTTCATCGGCTGTCCGCAACAGACGAGAGTCCCGCCGGCTCCATGAACGACCTCAACGATGTTTCCGCAGACTTCGCATTTGTAAACTTGCATTTTTTGTGTCATGGCATACTCCTTCTTTGTGGATTGACTTTTGATGCCTTCAGTTCGCTACTCAGACGAAGGCCGTCAGGGCTGGGAAATAACAGTTTCCGTTTATGTGGAATCGGTGTTGCATAACAATCCAAATTTAGATACATTTTCCCAAAAGCAAACAAAATTTTAAGGATGAAAATTGAGTATGAAAAAAAGAGCAGGTGATCATAAAGAGAAATGACAGACTTTCTCCTGCCTGCAATGATTCATACCGTTCCTCTGCTTCGGCTTTTCCCGATTTCCTGGTTCGACTTTTTAGCGGGATTTTTTGGGATTAACGCGTCGATGGATGACTTCGTCGGACGACAATCGAAGCGATCCGGCAAGTGAATAATTCAAATAGTAAACGAGGTGGGAAGTGGAAGATATAAAAATGATGACGGAATGTTTCAATCCGGCAACGGGAGAAAAACTCGGTGAATCTCCTGTAAATACCGTAGAGGATGTCGCACGTGCAATTCAAAAGGCTAAGTCAATCCAGACGATTTGGGGAAAAATGCCGGTTCGTGAACGGGTACGCTTGCTTCGTCCCGTTCGGCAGTTTCTCAGCGAGCATGCCGACGAAATTGCCGAAACCATTTCGCGCGATAACGGCAAGACCAGAATCGATGCGATGGCGACTGAAATACTGCCGGCGATTATGGCGCTTGCCTATTATTCGAAATATGCAAAGACGTTTCTCAAGGATCGGCATCTGAAAGCGGGTTCGATTTTATTTGCCAACAAACGAAGTTATATCCGACGCGAGTCGTTTGGCGTCATCGGAATCATCTCACCGTGGAACTATCCGTTTGCCATTCCTTTCTCGGAAATCGTTATGGCGTTGTTGGCGGGAAATGCAGTCGTTCTCAAAACCGCAAGCGAGACGCAAATGGTTGGACGCTTGCTGGAAAAATGCTTTCAGTTTGTGGAATTGCCGCAAGGTCTGTTTACGTATCTGAATCTGCCGGGGAAGATCGCCGGTGATGCGTTTCTGGAAAACGGCATTGACAAACTCTTTTTCACCGGTTCGGTCGCCACGGGAAAATATCTGATGAAAAAAGCGTCCGAAAAGTTGACGCCGGTTGTCCTCGAACTCGGTGGCAACGACGCGATGATCGTTTGCGAAGACGCTGACATTGACCGCGCTGTCGGTGGTGCGATGTGGGCGGGATTGTCGAATGCCGGGCAGTCTTGCGGCGGCGTCGAACGGATTTACGTTCACGAAAAAATCTATCAGCCGTTCATGGAATTGCTGAAGGAAAAAGTCGAGGCGCTCCGGATTGGCTATGACGCGGATATCGATGTGGAAATCGGCGCGATGACCACGCAAAGACAGATCGACACGGTTAATCTTCACATTCAGGATGCTCTTGCCAAAGGCGCAACGATCTTTGCACAATCCAAAATCAGCGACAATCCGAATTACCACCACCTGTTGCCGGCGACCGTTTTAACCGACGTCACGCACGAAATGCTTGTAATGCGGGATGAGACATTCGGCCCGGTTCTCGGTGTGATGAAAGTGAAAGACGACGACGAGGCAATTCGTCTTGCCAACGATTCAAATCTCGGACTTACCGGTTCTGTTTGGTCGAAAAATCGGAGACATGCGAAAAAACTCGCCGCGCGGATTCATGCCGGAGCCGTGACGATCAACGACCACTTGATGAGTCACGGTTTGGCGGAGACGCCGTGGGGCGGATTCAAAGAATCCGGAATCGGAAGAACGCATGGACGCCTCGGATTTGACGAGATGACACAACCGCAGGTCATTATCAACGATATTCTGCCATTCGCAAAACGTCAGATGTGGTGGTATCCGTACAGCGTGAAAATCTATTCCAGCCTCAGCGGTCTCGCTCAAATGCTGGCGTCGAAATCGTTTTTCAAACGTGTCAAAGGTTTCATTTCACTGATGAAAATCGTGCCGCGATTTTTCACCAAATGGTAAAAAATGGTTCGATCCACTGGAGGGAATTTTACTTTCCGGCGAGAACCGAATCTATCACGGCGATTAATTGATCGGGTGCCTGAAAGCCAATGATGTGTTTCAGCGGTTGATTGTCCGGCGTTAGGAATAAAATGTTCGGAATGCCGACACCGCCGTACTTGCGTGCATTACCGTTATATTTGTTAGCGACTTCTGCCTGTTGATCGACGTCTATCCGCACGGTCACGAAACGAGCCGATTTGGAAATGACTTCCGGATTGGAAAAGGTCGTATCTTCCATGGCTTTGCACGGAGGACACCAGACCGCCATAAAGTCGATCATCACCGGTTTATTCTGTTCCTTCGCGATGACTAACGCGGAATCGATGTTATACAGCCAGCGGATTTCACCGGTTTTTGCAATCAGTTTGGATTGATTCGAATAGGGAAAGCCGGCGATTATCGCAATTCCCAATGTCGCTAACAGGAAATATTTTTTCGATGTCATGACCAAGCGCATATTAAACTCCTTTTCAAATATTCGTCGGCAAAAATACGAAGAGTTTTGAATTTGCCAAAAGAAACATTTTGGATTGGGAATTCAATCTGCTATTTTATGCCGGAACCCGGACAGGTGTTTGGAACCGAAATCGGAAAACAGTCTGCCGGAAAAAGGAGGAGGTAGAGATCTGTCGTTGGTAAAGGGTATTCGGGCAATCATCATCGGGCTATGTTTTCAAAGCGCTCTTTTGGCATCTTCCTATCGCGATCAACTTTACATTATTCAGGGCGGAGATTCGCTTCTATCCGGTGCGGAAACGATCGACGGCGTCGAAATATCTGCCGATGGAAAATCGATCCAACTCTCGGACGATAAAACCAGCGGTTATGTCATTTTGCGTCCGCAACAATCCGTCGAGCCTTTCAACGTCGGTTTGCCATCGTGGAACGGAACCGCCGACGAAACGTCGCCGTCTTTTAAAATTCTCATGCGGTTTCCATATCAGAACGGCTGGTCACCCTGGCTAACGGTCGGCTATTGGCAAAAATCATATGGCTCGACGTACGGTACGACTTCCTATACTCCCGCCGATTCCATCAGTGGCGGTTGGATCAATATCGATACCGCCGAACTCTACGCCTATCAATCCCAATGGCAGTTCAAGGTGGAATTCCGCCGAACGAACACAACCGATCCATCTCCGACGATCAGTAAATTGTCATTTTTCGTTAGCGATACCCGCAGGATGGATGAACTCGATTACACGGCGATTTTAGCCGATAAACCTCAGGTGATTTTCGTTCCGACTACTTTTTATTACCAGTTCGGGTTGGATTCTGAAATCGGCGGAAGCATCTGTTCGCCAACCTCAGTTTCGATGATTCTAAAAAGCTATGGAATTCCCGTCGAGCCGGTTCAGTTTGCCCGCGACACATACGATCCGAAATGGGAAATGTTCGGCATCTGGCCGAGAGTCGTGCAAAACGCTTCCGAATATGGACTCGACGGGGTCGTGACGCGCTACCGCAATTGGAGCGACGCGCGGGAAGTTCTTACCAACGGCGGACGAATCGCCATGTCTGTTGGCAAACCGCTCTATTCCGGGCATTTGATGATGCTGGCCGGATTTACAGAAAACGGCGATCCGATCGTTCACGATCCGGCTCGAACCGATGGCTACCAGTACGTTTTTAATAAAGATTCTCTGTCGCATTCATGGTTCGATCATGGTGGCGTGGCTTATACTTTTTATTTGCGGGATTCGTCGCAGGTCGCGTCTATCCTGAAAGAACCGAAATCGCCGGTTCCCGAAGAACCGACGCTGATATGGAATTATCCAAATCCGTTCAACGCGGGAACAACGATTTCATTCCATTTACTCAAGTTTGAGAATGTCTCGATGAAAATCTACAACATCAACGGCGAGTGTGTACGGGAACTTGTGCACGGGCCGATGGATAAAGGAACTCACCAAATTTTCTGGGACGGACGGAATATTCAAGGCGAACTGATGTGCTCCGGCGCTTACTGGATTCAATTGATATCGTCAACCGGTTTGAACGTGACCGCGCCCATTTTGATGATAAAATAGTTCGGGTTAGATGTTTCATTATTCCGGAAAATTACTGATATTTGTATGGTTTCTATGATAAGCGAGATGTAAGCAACCCTGTCGAAGGAAAACAATATGAAAACCGCCATTCTATTTATTGCAAGCCAATCCGATCCAAACGGTCTGGATTTACTCCGATCCGTTATCGAAAAGACGCTAAAAAATACATCTGAAGAGACACGCGTCGTCATCGTTTCGGAAGGGAATACCAATCTGCTCACGGATTTTTCAAAAAATGCCGAACGCCGGATCGATCGAACACACGGTATTTTTCGGAATGCGTCGCACGCGGTTCTTCATGCTAAAAATCAAGGCTTGCTGGATGCGGATTTGCTGTTTTATCCGACTCCGGGTGACGATATCGACATCACGTTGCAGACGATCGATGCGTTCATTCGCGCTTACGAAGTCACCGGCGCCGGTTTTCTCATCAGCAATCATTACGAGTTGGTCAACGATACCGGAGACGAACGTATTCTTCAGGAATTGAAACCGGGCTCTGATCCGTCGAATATCATCATTCCGTCGCGCGCGACGAATTCGAATTTCTTCTGTCACGGTTCGCTGATCGCTTTGGCGAATCGGTTCATCAACGACCGGGTTTTTGACGAAGAGGTGTTTTGGGGAACCAATTACGCCATCCGGATGGGCGTTTTAGCGCAGGAAGGGAAGATTTACACGATCGCCAGTCCGACTTACACATTTCGGCGTGGAAAACCGTTTTATCCGGGTGAAGGACTGCAAGAACAATTCTCCCAGAAAGGCGACAAGAAACTCGAAAAGCACTTTTCATACATTCATGATCCGGCGCGGTTCGAGTGGGGACCGGTCAGTTTCCAGAAGTATCTGAAAGACATCGGCGCCTTTTTGCCGGATTCGTATTTTACACGAAAAGTTCCGGTCGATCCGACGCTCGGGAAAGGAATTTCTTTTGTCATGCCAACGTACAATCGCGCCAATCTTCTGCATTATGCGATCGAGTCGATCATCGAAGTTCGAAAAAAGGTTGACGCTTTTATCCCAATCGAACTCATCATCGTCGATAACGGCACTGACGACACGCCGAATATCGTCGCTCCGTACGTTCAACAATATCCCGATCTTGTCAAGTTCTACAAGGTCTTCGGCAAAACGCTCGGCGGCGCGAGAAACTTCGGAATTCAACGCGCCTGGAACTATATCATCGGACAATTAGATTCCGATGACGTCCTGACCGGTGATCCGGTCACCGAGATCATCGAACAGTTCAACAAAACCGGCGCGGCGGCGATCATCGGCATTTATCAGACAGCATGGCGAAATTCCGAAAACGGCGAATTGGTTCTGGACAATCAGATCATCACACACGATGAATATCTTTGCGGTCAGAGCAATCCGCTCCTGCAGATGTGCATTCCGGGGCCAGGCGCTCCGCGGTATTATCGAAAAGAAGCGGTGCTCGCATCCGGTGGCTTTCCTGATCTGCTTTATGGAGAAGATGCCGCACTTTCAGATCAGATGCTGAAACGGGGATTTCTTATCGAACGGAATATGTCGACGGCAAACTACATCGCCGTCCGACATGGCGCCAATACCGATAGTGAACAGGTCGGCGCAAGTGTTCTGACAAGAAAAAATTACGCGAAATATTCCTTCAAATTTTCGATTTTGGAAGAACTGAAGCACCTTGTTCTGAGCAACGGCTATTACCATAAGTACAACAATAAAGTAGGTTTTTAACATCGGCCGGTCTAACATCGAAGAACGATCCGAGCGAGCAGATGACAATCCGTGTTTGAAAATATTTTCGTATGACTCATAAAGAACGTCGCCTTACCGATGCGGAGTTGGCAGGCTACCAAACCGAGACAGAAGCCGTTCAAAGTCCGATGGATGATAACCGGCGCGTCCGGGCGCTGATTCGTCAGCAATCCGACCTAAATGCCGGATATCCGCGGTTGCTTCGCAATCTGGAAGCCTATCGGAATATTTCCTTTTCCGAAGTTGTCGTTGATACGGTTCCTGTGCAGTTGATGTGCAATCAGACGCGTCTGCAGAGTCTGACGTCGGAAACCTTTGAAAAAACGGCGAATCGGAAATCACAGGCTTGTTTTTTATGCCATCTGGACATCGGACAGCGCGGCGTCTCGATCATGGACGAAAACTTTTTCGTCCTGACAAATCCGGGCATCACGTTTCCCGGCGATTTGACGATCGCCGCGACAGTCCATCAACCGCAAATGATTGTCGGCCATTTTTCCGAGATGATCCGTATCGCGCGGCTACTCACTGATTTCTCTATCTTTTTCAACGGCGCGCTCGCTGGCGCATCGAGTCCGCATCTGCATTTTCAGGCGGGATTCAAGAATATGCTGATCGGCGAAACGCAGATTCAATCGCTCCTTGCCGGCGAAAAAGTCGGCGACGCGCGGCTCGATCCAATCATTCGGCAACCCGAAATCGACGTGTTTTCCATCGAAAATTATCTCCGAACGTCCTATTTGATTTACGCGACGAGTGAGCAGACATTGGTAACATTTTTCAATCATTTTATCAACGCATTTGTGATGGTCAGCAGGCAAATTGTCAGGAATCCAAACGTTCCTGATTTCGGCAGTTACATCGATTCGTTGAAAATGACGGAATCCGAACCGCGGATGAATCTTATGCTGAAATTCGATCCGGAATCCGGAAAATATTTGTTGGCGATATTTCCCAAACGATTCAATCGTCCTTCGTGTTATTTTCGGAACGACGATCAAAAATTGGTGCTTGGAATGGCGATCAAGGAGGCGCTTGGAAACGTCATTACCGGCAATCAAAACGATTATCATCGTCTGATCGACAGGCCGGAACTGATCGCAAAGGCGTACAGCGACACATCCATCACGGAAGAAATGGCGCGCGACCTGAATGACCGGCTGAGAACTTTTTCCGGCGAGTCGCATGGCTAAGAGACTTCCGGAAAAGAGAAAAATAACGATCGGGCGAAAACGGTTTATCTTTCTTGCGGTGGCAATACTTAGCGTTGAACTGTCCGGCGCGACGATCTCCGGCGTCGTGCAGGATTTTGTCACGACGGCAAAGTTACTGAGCGCCAGCGTAGAAATTATCTGTTCGGAAGTTACTTTTCACGACACGGTTTTCACGAACTACAAAGGCGAATGGAGCGTATCGATTCCATCATCGGAGTCAGTGCAGGAATCGACATTGCCCGATCGGTTTTCGGTATCGCAGAATTATCCGAATCCGTTCAATCCATCGACGAGAATTGGCTTTTCCGTCGATCGGTCCGGCGAGGTTGAAATCTTAGTTCATAATTTGCTTGGGCAGGAAATCGGTCGTCGTCGCCAGATACTGTCGGCGGGAAAATATGAAATCGACTGGCGTGGCATGGGAAGTTCCGGCGTCTATTTTTACACGATCCGCTCAGCCGGAAAGTCGATGACCCGGAAGATGGTTCAATTGGACGGCGGCCATTCTGGTGGACTTTCTGAAATCCGATCGGCTGATTCGTCGCCGAAAAAATCGCTGAAGAAATCTGCTGCAGTTCAGACGACGATCATCGTTTCCAAATTCGGATATGTCAGCGATTCTCTAATTGTCGAGGCACAGGACGGTGAAAAATTTATAGTTCAGCTCAAGACGATTCACTCCGTCTCGACACTGATGGACGGGCACAACGACATCATCGAGAAAATGCTGAACGATTCATCCTACCGCTGGAAGACGCGCCATACCTATAATCACACCGACATTCCGAGAATGACGGAAGGCGGTGTCGATATTCAATTGTTTTCGATCTGGGTCGATCCGAACCAATTTTCTTCGGGTCATTTCCAGATTGCCAACCATTGCGTTGAAATTCTGAAAACAGAGATCGCCGCGAACGCCGAGAATATTCAGCAAGCAACGACGATCGATCAGGCGCTGGAATTGAATCATTCCGGTAAAATTGCCGGAATGATTCTCGTTGAAGGCGGACACGCAATCGAAAACAGTCTGGAGAATCTAAAAACGCTTTACGCGCTTGGCATGCGCTGTATGACAATCACCTGGAACAACAGTACGGATTGGGCGGTCTCGGCAAAAGCGGAAGCCCAATTTCACCAAGTCGGCGGACTAACGGAGTTCGGGAAGCAGGTCATTCGGACGATGGATTCGCTGGGAATCGTCATCGATGTTTCGCATGTTGGAGATTCGACAGTCGCAGACATTCTGGCGACCACGACGAATCCGATCATCGCGAGCCATTCCGGCGCTGATGCGCTGAGATCACATTACCGGAATCTGACTAATGCGCAGATTCTTGCTATTGCTAACACGGGCGGAGTTATTGGAGTAACTTTCTATCCACCATTTCTCAGTTCCGATTCGCGGAGCGTGAACATCCAGACGGTCATCAACCATATCCAGCACATCGTCGATCTGGTCGGCATCGATCATGTCGGCATCGGATCGGACTTCGATGGCATCGAAGTGTGGCCGACCGGATTGGAAGACACATCGAAATTTCCAGCGCTCACGCTGGCGCTTTTGGAACGTGGATTCAGCCGAACCGACGTCGAAAAAATCCTCGGCGGAAATATGATGCGCGTCTTCCGGCAGGTCTGCGGAGAATGAAATCCCGGTGAACTTTTATGAACGACTCGTTTTATTCAACTCTTGAAATTCGTAAACTATCGGCGACATTATGAGTGGAATTGACCGACAAAATAATCCGGACAATCGGATCAAATTTGGAACTGATGGTTGGCGCGCGGTAATCGCCGACGAGTTCACCTCTTTCAATGTGCGGGCTGTCGCGCAGGCGCTTTGTGACTATTTGATTTCGGCCGGTTCGGCGCAGAATGGCGTGGCGATCGGTTTCGATACGCGGTTTCTTTCGGCGGAATTTGCCGAAGCCGTCGCTGAAGTCATCGCCAGCAATCGGATTCCCGCTTTTCTCTCGAAACGTTTTTGTCCGACGCCGGTTCTATCGTTTACCGTGAAAAACCGGAATCTGGCGGCCGGAATCATGGTGACGGCGAGCCATAATCCGCCTCAGTACAACGGTTTAAAATTCAAAGGTTCTTACGGCGGACCGGCAACCATCGAAATGACGACCGCCGTCGAAGGATTTTTGTTTCGTGAGAAGCCGCGCCGGGATGAAAGGGCAATTGATGGATTTCTTCATAAAGTCGATTTTTTCCCGGAATACGCCAAGCATCTGTCGGGAATCGTGAATATCGGTGCTATTTCGACGCTTCTGGCTCCGATCATCTATAATGCAATGCACGGCGCGGGCAGTGGATATTTGCCGTCGTTTCTTCGGAATTTGGGACGGTTCGTCAGCCAGATCAATGCAAGACCTGATCCGATGTTCGGAGGGAAGTTGCCGGAACCGATTCTGTCCAATTTGTCGGATTTGCGAAAAGCGGTGCTTCGGAAGAAAGCCGCGGTCGGATTGGCGACTGACGGCGACGCCGACCGGTTTGGCATCCTGGACGAAAACGGGAAATTTGTCGAACTTCACGATTTGATGCCGCTCCTTTTTGAATATTTGCTTGAAACGAGAAATTGGCCGGGCAACGTCGTCAGGACAACTTCGATGGCTGACACGATCGACAAAGTTGCCGCTGAACACGGCAGGCAGGTTGTCGAAGTGCCGGTCGGTTTCAAGAATGTCAGCGATGTCATGCGCGACCGGGATATTTTAATCGGCGGTGAAGAGAGCGGCGGCTTCGGTTACAAGAATCACATTCCGGAACGCGACGGAATTTTGTCATGCCTGCTAACGTTGGAAATGCTGAGTGGTCGAAAGATTCCGATTAGCGAGATGGTTGCCGATCTGCGGAAGCGGTTTGGCGCGTTTCATTACGGACGAATCGACCGGCATCATCCGACGGCGGAATTAATAAAAAATATGGAAAAATTGTGTGAGAATTCTCCGGTAAGAATCGGCCAATTCGCCGTTGACCGGATTTCACTCATTGACGGAATCAAATTTTATTTTACCGACGGTTCATGGATGCTGATGCGCGTCTCGCAAACGGAACCGCTTGGACGAGTTTATGTCGCCTCGGACGCAGGTGAAAAAGTTCGCGCATTATTAACGGAAGGCGTTCGCCTGTTGACGCAATGAGTCGTCAGTTCAGCCATTTGAAAACATTGAACAGGAAGGAAAAAAATTGAATCGCTACGGACATTTTTCAGAAGATAAATTGGAATTCATCATCACCCGGCCGGATACGCCGGCTCCGTGGGTAAATTACATATCGAACGGCAAATACAGCGGACTCATTTCGCACACCGGCGGCGGCTACAGTTTTTGGGGAAATCCGAAAGACAACCGCATTTTGCGCTGGCGCTACAATTCCTTGCCAATGGACAGGCCGGGGCGATACGTCATCCTGCGCGACAGCGAGACCGGCGAATACTGGTCGCCGACATGGCAACCGACGATGACGAAACTGGATTCCTACGAATGCCGTCACGGACTTTATTACACGAAAATCGCATCGCGCTACCAAAACGTCCGCGCCGAAATATTGTACTTTGTTCCGAGTGACGATCTGGAAATCTGGCGCGTGACCGTGAAAAACGAATCGTCTCAGCCAAAATCGTTCGATGTTTTCGCCTATGACGAATTGTGTCTCGGACACGCGCTGGTCGATCTGATCAATCAGCCGAACGACCAGCATTTTAACGAAGTCACATTTGACCGCGAAAATCAGATTTTGTTCGCCACTAAACGCTATTGGGTCAAATACAAAGGCGCGACCGTTGCACAGGCGAATGAAGCATGGGACAAATATGTTTTTTTCACTGCCGACATTCCGATCAAAGGCTGGGACGGCAGTAAGGACGTTTTCATTGGAAAATGGCGTTCGGAATCCAATCCGATCGCCGTGGAAAACGGTAAATGTTTCGATACGGATATCACCGCCGGAGACGCCGAAGCCGCGATCCAGATGGAACTGACACTTTTGTCCGGCGAGGAAAAGACTTTTACGATCATGCTTGGCGTTGTTCCCAAAGAAAATTACAAGCCGAATGCACTCAAACTCGTCAAGAAATATCGTGAAAAAGAAAACGTCGCGTTCGAGTTCCGGAAACTTCGCGAAAAATGGACTAACTATTTGTCGTCCGTCAAAATCGATACACCGGACGACGATATGAACACGATGATCAACGTCTGGAATCAGTATCAGACGTCGGTGACGTTTCTCTTTTCGCGCGACGCTTCCTATTACCACGGCGGATTGTTGTTTGGGCGCGGCTTTCGCGATTCGTGTCAGGACATCATGGGACCGGTGATGACGCGTCCGGAATGGGTCAAAGAGCGGATCGCCGAGATGTCGAAGTTTCAATTTCGCGACGGGAGCACGTTTCATCTGTATTATCCGCTAACCGGTGGCGGAGAAAAAACCGGTCACTCCGACACACCGCTCTGGCTGCCGCTGGCGATCATCGTTTATCTCAAAGAAACCGGCGATGAGGATTTTCTCCGGACCGCGACGCCATTTTATGATGAAGGAAAGGCGCCGATTTTGACGCACTTGTTTGCCGCGATCGATTTTACACTGGCAAATCTTACCGACCGTTATTTGGCGAAATTCGGCCCCGGCGACTGGAATGACACACTCGATTATCTTGGTCGAAAGGGCAGAGGCGAAAGCGTTTGGGTGACAATGTTTCTCGCCTACATTCTTAAAGAAACCGTCGCACTCTGCAACCATATTGGCATGCCGGAAATCGCGAAGCGTTATCAATCGGAATATGAAAAAGTCAGCGAGGCGATCAACACGCATTGCTGGGACGGCGAGTGGTACATTCGCGGCACCAACGATAAAGGCGAAGTCATCGGCTCGTCGAAAAATGAGGAAGGCAAAATCTTTTTAAATACGCAGAGTTGGGCGGTAATCAGCGGCGTGGCGCAGGGAGCGCGCGCATTGCAGTGCATGGATTCCGTTGTCAAATATCTCGATACGCCGAAAGGTCCGAAAATGCTTGATCCGGCTTACACGAAAATCGATCCGAACATCGGATTGGCGACGCGATGTGTTCCGGGAAAAAAGGAAAACGGCGCCGTCTTCAATCATCCGGTCAGTTGGTCGATTTTAGCCGAATGTCTGCTGGGACACGGCGACCGCGCATTTGATATTTATAAAAAAGCACTGCCGATGAATCCTGTCGTCGATATCGACCGGTATCAGGTGGAACCTTATGTTTACGCCGAATATGTCACCAGTCCGGATCATCCGACGTTTGGTCAGGCCAGTCATTCGTGGCTGACGGGTTCATCGACGTGGATGTTGCGCGACGCGATCGATTATATCCTCGGCGTCCGGCCGACTTTCGACGGACTTATCATCGATCCGTGCGTTCCCGGAAACTGGAAATCCTATCGGGTACTGCGTCGGTTTCGCGGCGTGAATTACCACATCACGGTGAAAAATCCGCGGCATCTGAATTCGGGTGTTCGGATGATCGAAGTCGAAGGTAAAACGGTCATCGGAAACCATATGTCGTTGAACGATAAAACGGTTCAGAATGCGATCGCGGGAAAAACGGACGTTCGTATTGAAGTTAGAATCGGTTAGCCGGAGGAACGAAGTCAAATGAATACCGAAACCACGCTTGCCCGAATCAAAGGCGGACTGATCGTTTCCGTTCAGGCGGACGATAACGAACCGCTGGGAAAACCGGAAATTCTTGCCGCGTTGGCTCAGGCGGCGGAACTTGGCGGAGCGTGCGCCATTCGCGCCTGTTATCCGAAAAATATCGTCGCTATCTGGAACGCGGTTCGTCTGCCCGTCATCGGCATTTATAAAAAGAAATACCCGAACTCCGAAGTTTTTATCGGGGCGACGCTCGCCGACAACTTGGAAGTCGCCGAAACCGGTTGCGAAATTCTGGCGTTCGATGCCACCAACCGAAAGCGTCCGAACAACGAAAAACTGGAAAACATCATCCGCTTTTTGAAAGAAAAAACCAATGTTTTGCTGATGGCTGACATTTCGACTTTCGACGAAGGTGAACGTGCCTGCGATCTAGGCTTCGATCTCATCAGCACGACGCTATCCGGTTACACTTCCTACACAAAAACGGAAAGCGAATACAAGCCGGACTTCGCTTTGTTACAAAAACTCGTTGAAAAAATCGATAACCGTATTCCAGTCATCGCCGAAGGACGAATTTGGAATCCCGAAGATGCGCGCAGGCTTCTGGAATTGGGCGCCTATGCGGTCGTCGTTGGCTCGGCGATCACGCGTCCGACGCTCGTCACGCAGCGATTTTTACAGGAAATTCGGAAGAAAAACTAACGCCGAAAAGTGTCCGGAAACTTTGCCGGTTTCTGGTAAAATGTATTCAATAGAGCGTTCGCCAGTTGATCGTCATTTTTCCGTAGTCCTTCATAAAAGAAAAATACTTCGCCGCGGTAGCCGGACTTTCGGTTTTGGGCGACCGCTTTCAGCAAATAATCCTCCGAAATGACATATTCGCCGACGTTCATGAGAATTCCTGGAAAGATGATGTTCCGGCGCGAATCGATTTCCTCCGGCACCATTTCACGGAGCGTCATTTTATACTCGGGAAAAGAATACCGGTAAACCTGCGGGATGACGAGGTCGGCGCAATTCGCCCGAATCCACGCAGGCCAATCCTGTAAATACTCGTCGTAGCACCAGGGATAAACGCTGGGCGCCCAGGAAATCAGAATGTCGGGTTTGAGGCTTCGGACAGCATCAGTAAGGTCTTTACAAAAAATTGTGAGTTTGTTTGCCCGCCATTTTTGCCAGTTCTCGTCACGAAAATTGGTTGGCGGCAACTTCCCCGCATGTTCGGTAGCATACAATTTTTGAGTAAAGTCCGAGTAGCCGCCTTCGATCGGATTTGCCGGAAGCCGATCGTCGCCCTGAATGCCGTCGATGTCGTAATTTTTCACGACTTCCGTGACAAGCGAAATGATGAATTCCTGCACTTCGGGATGATATGGATTCATCCACTTGAAGCCGTTTTTTGTCAGAAGGTTTCCATGATTATTGCGCTCCGCCCAATTCGGTCTCTTTTCGAGGATCAGTCCGCCGTTTTTTTCATAGGAAGACGAAAAACCGTATTCGAACCATGGAATGACGGCGATTCCACGGCTGTGCGCCTCGGAAATGACTTCTGCCAACGGATCGCGCCCTGTAAATCGCGGATTGATGCGCACACCGAACGAACTGTCCATTACCTGACTTGGATAAAGCGTTTGCGCATCGTTCCAGACGACGGGAAAGACGACGTTGAAATAGTGATCGGCGAGAAATTGCATCGCAGACGCGATGTTTTCACGGCTGTCCAAAACCTGGCTATCGACGTTGGTCAGCCAGACGCCGCGGAGTTCGGTCGGAATTTCCTGAGACGACGCGAAATTGGACAAGAGTACAAGAATTAAAGATAAACGGAGAAATCTTTGCATATTTACTAAACCGGAATAGTGTTGAACGGATCGAATTGCGCATCAAGCCAAACGGCGAAGTCGCGCCGCGTGAGCCATTTTTGTGAAGGCGGCGAGTATAGTTCAGGAAGCCGCCAGTTCATTTTTTTCGTGAAGACTGCGAACTGACTTTTCGTAATGAAATCCTCCGGTGACATGTTCGGAATCGATTTCGGTGGGAAATCGGTTGCCAGACTGATGGCGTCGATAAATTCCTTTTCCGTGACTTTATCGTCCGGATTGAATCGAAGTTCGTTCACCCAGTCGTGATGAATCGATTCACCTTTGAGAATTCCGGTCGCGCCGATCCGTTGAATTGCCTGAAACGCCGGATCGTCGGATTTGACGTCCGAAAACGGCATCAGGTAAGCGCGCGCGTCCAATAAAACCTGCTGGAGTTTCCGAACGGCGAGATCGCGAGGCTGAACGTTTTCGCGAACGCACAGAGCCGCCGCGGCGCCCGCCGCCTGTCCGATCAGCATGACGCATGGCTGAAGGCGCGTGCATCCGTTGACATAATGCGTGACGGAAATGCTCTTCTCTGCGACCAACAAGCCGTCGATCGTTGCAGGAATCAAACAACCGAACGGAACCGTGAATGAAGAAATCTGCGGGTAGGTTTCGTTCGCCGGTTTCGGACACTTGTGATGATGATGGTCAAGCGGATAATCGCCGACGGCAATGCCCGATTTATACAACTCGCCCTGAGGCGATTGATAGATGTTTTCAATGTCTTCCAATTTCAGACGCGTCATCCCGATAATCCGGCGGCTCTCGCGATTATACGGAATCAGCGCAAGTCGGTCGGCGGTTGGGAATTCATCGTCTGCAAGTCCGAGATACTTGTAACCGAGTTCGGTTTGAATGAAATAGACGAAACCCAGTGTGAAATCCTTCGCTCGTTGAAGCGCTGAAAAGCGTTCGTTCGGGTTCATTTCAGTGGCGTTCATGTAAAAATCGTTTCCATGAAACGGCCAGTTGATCATGTATTTGCCGTTTGGTAACCGTCCGTAATTCAGCATTCGTTCGGGATCGTGCAGATTCTCGTTGGATTTTTGGCATGATTTATTGTAAGCGGAAGCGTTGTAATTAGGCGGTTTTGGAATCGTCTGGTCGGTGCCGATTCCGTAATCTTTCAAAACAGCGACGTAAGTGATGTCCTGAATGATTTCATCGGCTAATTCGGGTGCGAAGCGTTCGCCGGTTTCAGCGCGCGATTCCCGTCCGACGCGATACTCGCAACCAGCCAGAGCGAGCGCGTCTCCGTATTCGGTTGCTTCAACGATAATTTGACATAACACACGAAGATTTTCACCCTGATTATCAATAAATACAGCGCCGATGACGTGGTTGGATTTTTTCAAAATGGAAACGATCCGGTAACCTTTCAAAACGGTGAGCGTCGGTTCCGCATCGCACATTTCCTGAAAAATCTGTTGTCCGACGCGCGGCTCGAAAAGCGTATTGCTGACCCAACCGGTTTCGACGGCAGACGCGGAGCCGTAGTAGTCGTAAAGTCTTTGCCGGAATTCGCCCCAAAGTCCGGAAGGAAGCCGGTGATTTCCGTCGGTGGCGCTAACGCCGGCCGCAGTCAACATTCCGCCTAACCACGTCGTTTCTTCGATAAGGATGACGCTAACACCCAGACGAGCGGCTTGAATTGCCGCACAGACGCCGCTTGCGCCGCCGCCGATCACCAACACTTTCGTTTCCAGAATTTTCATTTCACTTCCAATCGCAACTGTTCATGCTTTCATACTCAAAACCGGCGATAAACTAAAACACTTTTATCCAATTAAACAACGGCTACTTTCGATTTTCGCCTTGGAAATCGAACGGGCGTTGGTTATATTTTTTCCCGAACCTAGAAGACTGTGACACTGGAAAAATGAAGATATTGACGCCATGGAAATAATCCAAATTGCACTGTTTATCGGCCTGTTTCTTGTCATTTCGCTCGCTATGTTTTTCCGTAAAATTCCCGCCCTGATCGCTCTGCCGGTCATGGCTTTTGTCATTCCGCTGATCGGCGGTGTTTCGTTCAACGACACGATTCAATTAGTTATCGGGCAGGGAACGCTCCGATTGCACACGGCTTACACGGTTGCATTCTTCGGAAGCATGTTGAGCATTTTTCTGCAAAAGACCAAAGTCGCCGAGAATTTCATCAAGATCGGTGCCGAACTCGCGGGTGATAATCCGTGGAGCATCGCCGTTCTCATGCTCTCGCTCATCGCCTTGCTTTTTACGACGCTTGGCGGGCTGGGCGCGATCATCATGGTGGCGACGATTGTCCTGCCGATCATGTCGTCCATCGGAATCGGGCAGATGACAGTCGTAGGAATTTTTCTTTTTGGACTGAGCATCGGCGGGATTCTCAATGCCGGAAACTGGGCGCTTTACATCAATGTGATGAATTTGTCGGTCGATGATATCCGTCCTTTCGCGCTCATGATGTTCGGAATGACGTTTGTCGTCGCGCTGATTTATATCACGATTCAGTTGTACCGCGACGGACACAATCTGAACCTGAAAAAAATCATCGTTTCGACGCTGGGAATCGTTTTCGTCATCGGCGCAGGTTTTTGGGCATACCAATCGATCGATGATTCGATTCAACAAATAGTCAAAGCCGGTTTAAACGCCGTTGGAAAAGGTTTTAAATGGACAATCGGCGTCGGTTTGAGTGCGCTGTTTGCCTGGAATATTTTACGGGCGTTTTGGTCGAAATCGAAAAACGAACGGAAGATTCATTGGTCGGCATATCTGACGCCGCTTGTTCCGCTGTTCCTGATCTTATTGTTCAGGATCGATTTCATTGCGGCGTTTATCAGCGGATTGATTTATGGTTATGTAGCGACATATCGGAAAGGAAATCTGAATCTGTTCATTCGCTCGGTTTTTGAAGGCGGAGCCGTCGTGATGCCCGCGATTATTTTAATGTTTGGGATCGGAATGTTGCTGAATGCGATCATCGGACCCGGCGGAACATGGGCGGCGGAACATCCGGAAGGTTGGCCTGTGTTGAATTTATTGCAACCGGTTATGCAGTCAGTCATTCCGCATTCTCCATGGTCTTATGTACTGATTTTCGGATTGGCGGCGCCGCTGGCATTGTATCGAGGACCGTTAAACGTTTGGGGCATGGGTTACGGACTCGCCGCCATTCTGCTTGCGAGCGGAATGAATGCCGGTGCAATCATGGGATTGTTGATGGCGGTCGGACAGGTGCAGGGCATCAGCGACCCGACGAATACGCACAACGTCTGGCTGGCAAATGAAATGCAGCAGGACGTTCAAAAGGTGTTATGGAATACGATTCCTTATACGTGGGCGATCGCGACGCTGGGTTTAGCCGTCGCGGCGGTATGGTTTATGTAAATAGATTGAGTAGGTAGAAATAGGTTGAATAGGTTAAATAGGTTGAGTGGGTTAAATAGGTTAAATAGGGTTAGCGGAGTGGATTGGATAGACGAAATTCAGGATGATAAATTCGATTGCTTTGGTTGGATATGACAAACAACAATTATTCCTTTGCCACACTGGATGCCTGGAAATTTGCGCGGGAATTGAGGAAAGATTTTTCTGAATTTGTTAAATCATTACCGGCGAGCGAAAAGCATCAATTGATTGACCAAATTACCCGCGCTTCAAGATCGGTTACTGCAAATATTGCCGAAGGCCAGGGTAGATACCACTTTCAGGAAAACATCCGGTTTTGCAGGCAAGCGCGAGGCTCGCTTTTTGAATTGATCGATCACCTGACGGTCGCGGTTGATGAAAACTATATCAATCAGGAAAAATTCGATGAGTTTGTTGGAAAAGTCCTTTTTGTCGTTAAGGTTCTCAATGGATATATCAAGTTTTTAAAAGACCAAAAACTGAACGACAAAATCTCCGAACCCGATGAACCTTATTTAACCCAAAACCATAACCCTTCTATGGCGACGGACATACCTAATCAACCTAATCAACCCAATCAACCCAATCAACCCAATCAACCTAATCAACCTAATCAACCCAATCAACCTAATCAACCCAATCAACCCAATCAACCTAATCAACCCACTCAACCCAATCAACCCAATCAACCCAATCAACCTAATCAACCTAATCTACCTAATCTACCTAATCTACCTAATAAACCTAATCAACCAACCCCATGAGACGTAAAATTAAAATCGGCATTGATGTTGGTGGCACATTCACGCATGCCGTCGCGCTGAATATTACAGACTATTCGATCGTTGGAAAAGCCTGCGTTCCGACGACACATACAGCAAAAGAAGGCGTCGCCAAAGGCGTCGTCGATTCTTTACAGATGTTGCTGGAACGGACGAAAATCCAACCTGACGAGATCATTCTCATTGCGCATTCGACGACTCAGGCAACCAACGCTCTGCTGGAAGGCGACGTGGCGAAGGTTGGTGTCATTGGAATGGGCGCCGGACTGGAAGGAAAGATCTCGCAAAAAGACAGCAATCCGAAGAACATTTCGCTGGCGCCGGGTAAATTTCTCCACACAAAATACGCCTATCTCGATCTGGGAAATCCGCTGACCGAAAAGCAGGTTCAAACCGTTATCGAAGGTTTGATTCGTGACGGAGCGCAGGTTATCGTCGCGTCGGAAGCGTTTGGCGTCGATCATCCGGAAAACGAGGAATTTGTCGCCAATATCGCGAATCAAATGGGCTATCTTTCGACCGCCGCAAGTCACATTTCCAAACTTTACGGACTGAGAATCCGGACGCGAACCGCCGTCATCAATGCGAGCATGATGCCAAAGATGCTGGAAACTGCGAACATGACCGAAGAATCCGTCCGCAAATCGGGAATCGACGCGCCGCTGATGATTATGCGTTCCGATGGCGGAATCATGGACATCAATGAGATGCGCAAACGTCCGATTCTGACGATGCTTTCGGGACCGGCGGCAGGCGTCGCGGCGGCGCTGATGTACGTCAAAATCAGCGATGGAATTTTCATCGAAGTCGGCGGAACATCGACCGACATTTCAGTCATCCGAAACGGTAAACCACAGGTAAAAAGCGCGCAAATCGGCGGCAATCGCCTTTTTCTCTGCACGCTGGATGTCCGAACGCTCGGCATCGCGGGCGGTTCGATGCCAAGAATTCAGGACAATCGGGTAATCGACGTCGGTCCCCGAAGCGCGCACATCGCTCGACTTCCTTATGTTGCTTTTTCGGACGAAACCGAATTCTCCGACGTCGAATTGGAGAAAATCCGACCGCTGGAAACCGATCCGGACGATTACGCTGTTGTCCGGAAAAAAGACGGCCGGCGGTTTGCTTTGACGCCAACCGAAGCCGCCAATTTTCTGGATTATGTCAAAACGGTCGGCCACGGCGCCGCGAATCTTTCAGCGATTCGTTCCTGTTTCGGAGCGCTTGCCAAGTTGATGAACAAAACCGAATCGAAGATTGCCCGGGAAATCCTGACCGTTTCCGCCGAAAAAATCCAGCCGACCATCCGTCAACTGATTCGCGAGTATAAACTCGACGCGTCATTGGTGAAATTTGTAGGTGGTGGTGGCGGCGCATCGGCATTGGTTCCATTTTCCGCCGAATTCATGGGCTTCGATCATCAGATCGCCGAAAACTGCGAAGTCGTTTCAGCCATCGGCGCCGCGCTGGGAATCATCCGCGACACCGTTGAACGAAGCATCATCGATCCGACGGAATCCGATCTGCTGGCGATTCGTCAGGAGGCAATGAATTCCGTTCAGGCGATGGGCGCCATTCCCGAAAGCATCGAAGTCAGCATCGAGGTCGATACGCGGAACAAGCGCGTGTTTGCCATCGCTACCGGTTCCAGCGAATTGCGAACGCGCGATCCTGACATCAGGGAACTGTCGGAGGAAGAATTGCTGAAAATCGGCGTGGCGTCACTGAAAGTCGATACTACTTGCGTAAAAGTCGCCGCAAAGACATCATTTTTATCGGTTATCACAGCGACTTTCACACATTCCCGGCTCTTCGGAATCGTCAAAGAAACCGTTCAAAAAGCCCGCGTCGTCAACCGCGAAGGCGTTATCAAATTGCAGGTCAACGATTGCCTCGTCGTTCAGACAGAAGCCAGTCAGGTGAAATCCCGGATCGGCGACGTTGTTACCGAATTGACGACCTACGGCGACGCCGGAGCGCTTTTGCCGGACATTTTTGTGCTGATCTCCGCAAAGATCATCGATCTGACGGGCCTTGTCCAGATCGAACAGATTTTCGCGATTCTCGACATCGAGTTGAAGAAATTCCCGGCTGGCGAACCGGTAGCATTGATCGCAGCGGGGAAAAAGTGAGGATGGTTAAGTAGGTTGATTGGGTTGAATAGGTCAATTAGGTTGATTAGGGTTGTTCGCATTGGTGGATAAAGTGGGGATAAGGTTGGGTTAAAGTTGTGAGCCTGTCCGCCTTGGCGGATAAAGTTGAGAAAAAATTGTTGTTATCTTTGTGCCTTTGTGGTTATAAAAGCACCTCTGCGGTTAGTTAGGAGGACGGAAAATGAATGAACTGACAACGAAACGGGCAACGGGGTTGGACGCTTTACGCGGTTTTGCGATTCTGACGATGGTGCTGTCGGGAATGATTCCGTGGGGCGTTTTACCGTCGTGGATGTATCACGCGCAAGTGCCGCCGCCCGACCATATTTTCAATCCGAATCTTCCCGGCATTACGTGGGTGGATTTGGTCTTTCCGTTTTTCCTGTTTGGGCTGGGTGCGGCGATTCCGTTGGCATTATCGAAACGCCGGTCTGCGGGCGAATCGACGCTGAAGATCATCGGTTACGTCGTCGAACGCACATTTTTACTCGGATTCTTCGCAATCATTCATCGCCACTTCAGTCCGTACGTCATCAGCCAAAATCAAACAGCCGGAACGTGGTTGTTGGCTTTGGCAGGCTTCCTCGTGATGTTTGCTATTTATGCCCGAACGCCGAAGAATTGGAATAAAAACGTCGGGTACGCCGTCAAGATCGCCGGCTGGATCGGCGCGTTTTTGATGCTCGCTTTGCTGAAATATCCCGACGGAACCGGTTTCTCGCTCTATCGAAATAATATCATTCTGGTCGTGTTGACGAATGTGTTTTTCTTCGGCTCCATCATCTGGTTATTGACTCCGAAAAACATCCTGCTGAGGCTGGCGATTTTCGGCGTCTTTTTCGGACTCCGGTTGTCACACGAGTTCGGCGGCTGGATCGGCTGGGGTTGGAATTTCTCGCCGATTCCGTGGATGTACAAAATGGATTACCTCAAATATCTGTTCATCGTACTGCCCGGAACGATCGTCGGCGATATGATTGTCGATTGGATAAAAAAGCCCGCCGATGAAAAATTCAGTTGGTCGCCGAACCGCGTCCACGCCATCTCCGATCTGATGATGCTGTTCGTCATCGTTTTGCTTGTCGGATTGAAAGCGCGCTGGCTTTGGCAAACCAGCCTGGTTACGTTCGTTCTGTTGATCGCCGTGGCTTTTCTGTTTCGCAAACCGGGCAACGAAACCGAACTTTTGCTGAAGCGGTTGTTCATCTGGGGCGCAGTCTGGATCGTCATGGGACTGGTCTTTGAACCATTCGAAGGCGGGATCAAGAAAGATCATTCGACGATGAGTTATTATTTCTTGACGACCGGACTGGCGATTTTCCTGCTTATTTCATTCACGATCATTATCGATGTCATGAAGCGCGGACGCTTTCTGCAACTTTTAATCGACAACGGTCAGAATCCGATGATCGCTTACAGCGGAATGGGCGGACTCGTCATGCCGGTTCTTTGTCTGACGACACTGCATCCATTCATCCTGAAAATTACCGCTTCGCCATGGATCGGCTTCTGTCGCGGACTCGTTTATACGATTCTGTTGGCGCTGATCGTCAGTTTCTTTACGAAGAAGAAGGTTTTCTGGAGAACGTGACGGAGGGGGGAAATTGGAGATTGTAAGTTGAAGATCGAAAATTGGAGATTCCGTTTCGATGCGACCGGATTGGCGACGGGAATTTACTTCATCCGGCTTTCTGCGGGAGACGTGCCGACAAATCTTACATTCCATTCAGTCGGAAAAATGGTACTGCTCAAATAAATCCGTACCGACGGCTTTCGTGATTATCGCGACAGCCTGTTCTGGAAAAGAATTCCCGAAACGATCAAAACAAGTCCCATGACCGACGTCGATTGGATGGTTTCGCCGACAAGAAAATGAATGAAGACGAGCGAGATGAACGGCGACAGGAAGATATAATTCGAGATTTTCGCCGTGGTTTCCGAAAGATTCAGCGCTTTCAGCCAGAGGATAAAAGTAAAACCCATCTCAAAGGCGCCGATATATGCGGTTCCTGCCAGCGCTTTCCAGCCGGGGAAACCGATTTGCGAGAAACAAAAAACCGCGCCAAGTGAATAGATCGTTCCAAATGAAAAATTCAACAATAAACGCAGGGTTTTATCGCAACTGTCTTTCATGTTCATCAGCCAGTAACTTGCCCAGATAACGGAACTGCCGACGGCGAGATAGACGCCGGTTGCATTCGGCGGTTGAATTCCGGCGAATCTTCCGCCTGTCGATAAAACGACGACACCGAGAAAACTGAGACAGATCGGGACGATGCTTTTCCAACTTAGCGGCTGTTTGAGGAAAGGAACGGAGAGCAGAACCAGCACGATCGGCCACGTGTAATTCAGCGGTTGGGCGATTTGCGCGGGGAGAAGGGCGTAGGCTTTGAACAAAACGAGATAGTAGATCGTCGGATTCAGTAGTCCCAGCAATGCCGAACGGATGAAATCGTTCCGCGTCAATCGTCGCAAGTTGCTTACTTTCTTTTGACAGATTGCAACGACGAATAAGATAACGGTTGAAGACAGCGACGCGAAGAAAAGCAGTTGATAGACGTCCAAATATTTTAGCGAGAATTTAAAAGCCGTGGCGACCGTTGACCAGAAGAGAACAACGAGCGATGTGTAGAAATAGGCGAGCCGCTGGTTCTTTTCTTTCTCCGAATAAATGCCATTTTTCATCGGCGGCAATTTAATGTGTCAGATGATAATAGTGAGGGGAAAATTAAATTCGAACCGCGGCCACCGCCGTTGGCGGAGTTCAGGCCGCAGAGGATGTTAACCACGGAATCCCGCCAACGGCGGGAAATGAACGCAAATATTTTGACCACTGCCTGTCCGCCTCTGGCGGAAAACCCCGCCACGGCGGGGAAAAGGGAAAAGACAAATTAAGGTTAAGATTAAGGTCAAGAGTAGCACGGCACGGCATCCATGAAATATCTGAATATTTGTTTGCTTCATTCATAACACTGTCAGAATCACAGATTATGCTGATTTATGGATTTCACAGATTCCCTTTTCCGGCTTTGTTCTCTTTAATCAGCCAAATCAGCGCAATCTGATTAATCAGCGATTCAGACATTTTCCCGTTGTGTCAGAATCTGACACAGAGCGCCGCCCACCACAGCATCAATGAATCCGTCAGGTTTGAGAACTTGACGGAATAGAAATACTTTTTCCAAACATTCCAGTTGATTTCATAAAAATCATTGAGTAATATTGAATCGGAATGAAGAACAAAAAAATAAAATATCATTTTTCTTTAGTCAAAAAGAAAACTGAAAAAGAGAGATGGTAAAATGAAATTTAATGGGCAATTAATTTCTGAAGAGAGAAAATATCTCGTTCTAAATGTTCAGCAAGCAAAGCACATTGTGAAGGATTGGCTTTCTGAAATTCAACTTGTCAACGTCATTAAGTTTGGTTTACCTGAAGTTGATGATAGATACGATTATTGGAGAGTTCCTTTGTGTGCTAAAAGTGGTATTAAAATGGGTGAGGTCGTAATTGACGCTTATAGTACTGAAATTATTGCATCCAAAACTACGAAACCCGAAATACTAACTGCCCGACTTTTAAAGCAAGATGAAACCAAGGTTAAAGAATTAAAACAGAATAAAAGAGAATATAAATTATCCAAACTGAGAAATACTATTGGATATGGTGATTCTGCTCTCTTACTCGAAGAAATGCCTTCTGAAAGCGTAGATTTAATTTTTACTTCACCGCCATATTTCAATGCTCGTCCAGAATACTCTGAGTATGAAGCATACGACGAGTATTTGTTCAAAATGCGACAAATTATAAGAAGATGTCATAGAGTGCTTGGAGAAGGTAGATTTTTCGTAATTAATATTTCCCCGGTTTTATTGCGTCGGGCTTCAAGAAATGAATCTTCAAAAAGAATAGCAGTTCCTTTTGACATTCACAGAATATTTACAGAAGAAGGTTTTGATTTTATCGATGACATAATTTGGTTAAAACCCGAGGGCGCAGGATGGGCAACAGGGCGCGGAAGACGGTTCGCGGCCGATCGTAATCCTTTACAATATAAGGCAGTTCCGGTAACAGAATATGTTTTAGTTTATCGAAAACACACTGATTTACTCATTGATTGGTTCATCCGTAATCATCCAGACAGAAATATTGTTAACGACTCTAAAATTGCTAATGGTTATGAACGGACAAATGTCTGGAAGATAAGCCCATCAACCAATTCTAAACATCCTGCGGCATTTCCAAAGGAATTGGCAGAGAAAGTCATACGTTACTATTCGTTTAAAGGTGATATTGTTTTAGACCCCTTTGCGGGTTCAGGTACAGTTGGCAATGCTGCATCTGGGTTAGGAAGAAGATTTGTCTTATTCGACAACAACCCAGAGTATATCGACATAATGAGTAAAGATATCATTTCTTGGAAAAATGTAAATCTCAACACGATTATGTGGATAAATTGTGACTCAGTAAAACCTACTCAAAAACAAATAGACTTATTCGAGGAGAAAAAAGATGATAATTGATGAACTATTCCCCGAAAAAGGAAAATTAGTACTTACTGCAAATGGTAAGGAATTTATTGAGAGACTTGGTGTAGAAACTGCTCGCCAAGTTATTATTGCCGTTTTATGTGGAGAAAATATTCGTACACAAACTGAGCCTTTGACTCGTCGTCGAGTTGCTATTGCAACTGGAGCAATGATTTCTTTATTTGCAAAGGGATGGACAGAAATTGAAGATTTTACTAAAAAATTATCTACTTTAGCCCTTGAACAAATGGATAATACTTCTCAATCTAAGAAAGAAACATTTTGGCCTGCTCAGTGGCTTATTGGCTTAACTGGAAAAAGTATTCAAAATGTACTGCGAAGTAATCCTCAATTGCGCCAAAGTTATATTCAGGATTTTGAAAATGCTATTGAAGAAGCATCTCGAAGATGCCAAGAAGATTTTGGCGATATTTCAATGAACTTAGGATATTTTGTCGATGGTGATTTAAAGCATAATCCCAGACCTTTGACTTGGAAAGACATCTCTCGTTTATCTACAGCAATTGGCGCTACAACATTGACAATTCGTGGTTCAGAAAAATCTACTTATGGTAAGTTATTTGAACGCCTTATTATGGGATCTGTCTTAACGATACTTGGTTTTCAATATGTAGAAAATTCTCATAGTAACAAACTTAAAAAAGTATTTTGGTTGTCAGATAGTACTGACTTACGAGAATGTGACGCAACAATCCGGTTACGCCCGGGTAAATTGGCAAGATTTGATATTGGTTTTATTGGAAAAGGTAATCCTGAAATTATGAAAGATAAGTTGACAAGGTATGCTAATGAAATCGAACAAAATGGTATAGCAAATTTTTCGCAAACTTTTATTATCGTTGACAGAATGCCCAATACTTCCAAAACAACTGATGCGGCTCTCAAATCCGGAACTGAAATTATTCAGATGAGTATGCAGTATTGGCCTTTAGAGTTGGCGCGATGTTTGAAAACTCGACTTAATTACGATGCTGAAATATTATCTATACCAGAAGATCAGTTACGAGACTATCTTGAACAAAAATTGCAATCGGTGCCAATCCTGAATTTTTTAAACTCAACAAATATTAATGATTGGACAGTACGAGAAAATGAACCGCCTTATTTGTTGTCGGTTGACCCAGATGACGAAGATATTAGTGACGAATAAGATTCTCCCCGTTGCGTCAGATTCTCAAATCTGACACAGATCGCCACCCAGCACAGCATCAATGGAAAAACGCGACCATCGCGCTGGCAAATCTGGATTCGCAGATCGTGGACAGCGAGACAGTTTCATATCCTGTAGGTTTGTCCATCGATGACGCGCTGGAATCCATTTTTACAAAGATCGATCTTCTGATCTTGCGGAATGACGTCAAACCGGAAAAACTCATCAGCATCGCCATCGGGATTCCCGGTTTCATTGACTATGACAAAGGTCAGTTGATGTTTGCCGATACGATTCAGGGCTGGGGAAACCAACCGCTCGCGCAGAGGTTTGCGGATCGTTTCCGCGTCCCGGTTTTCATCGACAACGACGTGAATATGATGGTGCTGGGCGAATTTCTGCTCGGCTCCGGCAAGGACGAATCGAATCTGGTCTATATCTGGATCGGCGAAGGTATCGGCGCGGGAATCATCGTCGAAGGACAACTCCTGCGCGGCAGAAACGGAAGCGCGGGCGAAATCGGCTACCTCGAACTCGGTCACCTGATCTCCGACAAGGCGCAGTTCAAAGCGCTCTATTCGGACCAAAAATACGTCGGCGAGATGTTTGTGGAAGAGCGCCTGATGAATACGCTCAGAAAAAGTTTATCTGCATTGTCGAATGACGATTCGCCTGTTCTTGAATCCATACGAAAAGACGAAACCGAACTACCAGCGCTGGTTTTAGAAACGCTAAATGAATATGCGCGGCTGATCGCTATTGTTTGCGCTAATCTAATCAAGACGCTCAACACGAATATGATCATACTGAGCGGAAAGATCATCGAAAACTCGCCGTATCTGCTCAAACGGACGAAAGAATTCGTTGCCGAAATTATGGGCGCGATTCCGTTCCAGCCGACGAAGATCGTTCAGGGCGAATTGCGGAACACCGCCTGTATCAAAGGAACGATCGCGATGGCTTTGCAGGTTGTTTTCTCGCAATCCATCAAGGACAATGCGTTAAGAGGAATCCTGCCTCGATAACCACGGAGAACGCAAAGATTATGGACCACGAATCCCGAACAATATCGGGACAAGTTCCCACGAATAAGCGCTAATTTTAAATGCAAAATTTCTAAAACCTTCGTGTCTTTGCGTCTTTGTGGTTATGTATTTAAGCCACAGATGGAGTTTATCCCGATTTTTCGGGACGGATGAGCACAGATAAGAGGTTCCAAAATATTAATGTTAATTTGTGGTTTGAAAAATTCTTATTGACAATATCTAAAATCCGGTGTACTATTATACTGTTCTTTGAGATATATCAGGTTGGCGGTTTTCTTTAAGGCCGCTTGACTCAGGCAATCTACTCGATGTTTTTTTGACATTAATAGAAATTTGTATTTGGTTATTGGAATTTTATCGTCTTATGACAAAGTGATGAAGTCAAACAACAAAACCAGAGGAGGTCGTCATGGCTGGTGAAAATCTTGTCTCGGTCAAGATATCAACCGA
>Ga0265296_1001296_pt1 | contig 29408 bp, 25 predicted proteins | sample MunlanPumphouse1_FD_189073 | JGI IMG/M metagenome (GOLD analysis project Ga0265296, IMG submission 189073) | Groundwater microbial communities from a municipal landfill in Southern Ontario, Canada - Pumphouse #1 | ecosystem: Environmental > Aquatic > Deep subsurface > Groundwater | place... | reverse complement strand
CTCAACCTTCACGGGCTCCTTGGGAATTTCGTCCACCACCGCATCGAAGTGATCCGGCGCCGGTCCGAGTTCGACTTGAAGAAGGCAGAGGACAAGGTCCACATCCTCAACGGGCTCCTGGTTGCGCTCGCGAAGATCGACCAGATCATTGCAGCTATCCGGGGATCCGATACCGTCGACAATGCAAGGAATGCCCTGATTGTCGGGTTCGGGCTTGACGAGCTCCAGGCAAATGCGATCCTCCAGATGCAGCTCCGTCGTCTCGCTGCGCTGGAACAGCAGAAGATAACAGACGAGAAGACCTCGCTTGAAGCGGAGATCACGCGGCTTGAGACCATCCTGTCGAGCGAGGCCAACATCAAGGACGAGATCCGTCGCGAAACGAGCGAGATTGCGACAAAGTTCGGCGATCCCCGCAGGACACAGATCGCCCTTGATACAAGCGACCTCTCCAACGAAGATCTCATCGAGGACAAGACGGTTCTCGTATCCATCACTACGGCAAACTACATCAAGCGCACCGATCTCGACACGTACCGCCAGCAGCGGCGGGGAGGCCACGGGATAACCGGCATGACCACCAAAGAGGAAGACTTTGTCGATTCGGTCTTTGTCGCGGGCATCAAGGATTACCTCCTCTGTTTCACCAATCTCGGAAGGATCTACTGGCTCAAGGTCTACCAGATCCCCGAGAGTTCAAGGATTGCAAAAGGCAAACCGATCGTCAACCTCCTCAACCTCAAGGACGAAGTGGTGACGACCGTTCTCCCGGTCCGCGAGTTCCGCGAGGATAAGAACCTCCTGTTCGCGACAAAATTAGGCCAGGCCATCAAGATCAAGCTCAACGAGTTCCGCTACCCCCGGTCCACCGGTACCAATGCTATCAGGCTCAAGGAGAACGATCAGCTCGTGGACGTGATCCTCACCGACGGGTCCAACGAGCTCATCCTCACGACCCGGTTCGGCCAGAGCCTCCGGTTCCACGAGGAGACGGTTCGGACGGTAGGCCGGAACGCACAGGGTGTGCGGGGCATGAAACTCAAGGGCGAGGACACGATCGTCGCCGTCACGCTCCTTGCAAAGGATCATCTCCTCACCATCTCCGATGTCGGGTATGGCAAGCGGAGCGAGTTCGACGAGTTCCGCGGGCACGGCAGGGGCACGATGGGTGTCCGCAACATGCAGCTGGAACGCGATGCGGTGATCATCGAGTCGCGGGCCGTATCCGATACGGACGAGATCATTGCGATGACTGCGTCGGGCGTTGTCATCCGTATGCCGGTCAGCGAGTTCCGGATTATCGGGCGCGGGACAAAGGGCGTCCGGGTCATGCGTCTTGACGATAAGGATAAGGTTGTCGGGATTGCGTTTGTTCCTGCGGATCCTGATGCCGGGATTGAGGGGCCTGACTCCGGGGCAGAACCGGGAGCCCCGGCTCTTCCCCCTGCGACTGAGAATCCCCAGGAATAATTCTTTTTTATTCTCGTGAAACCGGCACGAATCGTTTACGTTTGCTTATTTTCCCTGTGGTGGAGCGTGACCCCCCCGGTTTTTCCCGGAGAAATAATTTTACTGCCATACGCTGAAGTGAGTGATATGGTGAATGCATGTTCCGCACCATCCTGAAAATTCCTTCGGACAAGGAAGGCGATATCATCGATATCACCGGCCCGGTCCGTGACGCTGTCTTAAAAAGCGCCGTCAGGACCGGCCTCGTCAATCTCTTTGTCCCCCACTCGACCGCCGCGCTCACGACCATCGAGTACGAACCCGGTGTCCTTGCCGATCTCCGACGCTCCCTTTCCCGTGTTGCTCCCGATGACCTTCCCTATGCCCACGACACCCGGTGGGGCGACGGCAACGGCCGCTCGCATGTCAAAGCGGCACTGGTCGGCCCGTCGCTGACCGTTCCCGTAGATGATGGGAATCTCATGTGCGGAACCTGGCAGCAGATCGTTCTCCTGGAACTCGATGTGAATGCCGGGCGGGAGCGGACAATTATCTGCACGGTCACCGGCGAATAATCCGGGGGTGACGCTGGTACCGGGAACGGTGCAGCAATTCTTCGCGGGTTCTTTTTCCCGTTCCCCCGGTTCCGGGCGATTGCGTTTGTGCTTTCGAAACCAAATTCATTTATCCCTGTCAGCAACATGGTAGATGTATGAAGGAAGAGATCCGGGATGCGGTAACCGGTATGTGCCGGGACCTCGGCATCCCCCTGGTCGGATTTGCCCGGGCTAAAGACTGGGACACACCTCCGTTCGATCCATGGGTGCCTGAAGAGTTCCGCCCCCGGGCGATTTACCCGGAGACCCGGACGGTCATCGTCATCGGACTCCCTGTCCCGCTTCCCATCCTTGAAACCGCCCCTTCGATCCACTACCACGAGCTCTACCGGACCGTCAATGCCCTGCTGGACATGCACGGGTACCGGATTGCCGAATCGCTCACCCGGCTCGGCAATCCGTCCATCTGGATCCCCCGCGACGGGTACGGGTCCATCGCCATCCTCAAGGAAAAACCGGTAGCCTTCTTCTCCCACCGGCATGCTGCTTACCTTGCCGGCCTTGGTACGTTTGGGATCAACAACACGCTCCTGACACCGGAGTTCGGGCCCCGGGTCCGGTTCGCGTCCATATTCACGACCGCAGATATCGCCCCGGACAGCGTACTGGAGAACAACCTGTGCATCCGCTGCATGCGGTGTGTGAACGCCTGCCCGGTCAAAGCCCTTGATGGCAAACCGTACCCGGAAGGTCTGACCGATAAGAAGACCTGCGCAGCCCGGTCGGAGGCTCTCGCCAACCGGTTCATATCCCCGTGCGGGCTCTGCATCAAGGTCTGCCCGGTCGGGGCTGACCGGAAACAGTTCGGCCGCGAGGATTTGGGGATGTACCGGGAGGATGACGAGCAGTTCTCCGCGTACCACCGTGCCTGGAAACACGTGCGGTCGTACGGGGGACGCTGAACCGGCTCGCCCCCGTGGCATTTTTTATTATTATTTAAATACGAGAAGCTCCAACTCACGGGTATGAAATGCATGCATCTGTGTGTACTGCTCATCCTTGTCCTTGGAATTATCGCGTGCGGTTGTACCAGTTCACAACCCCCGGCCCCGGTTACCACCCCCGTCCCGACCATTCCGCCGACAACGGTCCAGGCAACGCCAACCCCCACGCCTGCGTATCCGCAGCAGCTTGCAGGGAAATGGGTTCTCCAGACCATGGCAATCCAGGACGGTTCCGTCCCCCTGACCCCCACAACGGAGATCTCGCTCTACCTCAACGCGGACGGGAGTGCAACCGGGTGGGGCGGCTGCAACAATTATTTTGCCAGCTATAACCTGACCGGGATACTGACCCCGAAAGGAAACAGCATTGCGTTCGGGCCGATCAGCACCTCGAAGATGTACTGCCAGGCAACGTCCCGCCAGGAAACAACGTATCTCCAGATTCTCCAGAATTCAGGTGCGTACGTTGTCAACGGCAACCTCATGACACTCACCGACAAGTCCCAGAACGCACTTGTCTACAAGCTGGCAACCTCCATTACCACCACCCGGTATTACCCGGAGCCCGCGTAACTTTTTTTTGCATCATTTCCCTGCGGTGCAGGGTTTTTCATGGGAACCCCTGCAAGAGAAAAACATTTTTTTAAAAAATTGGGTCCCGCTCCATTCCACGTGGTGAGTAAGGGAACCATATGAAATGAGGATCTCAACAAATCCCGGTTTTCATTAAAATCCTCAGCAACGAAAACCCCTTCCTTTATAAAAAAATTCATATAGGTTCTCGCTATTCTATTCACTTATTATCTGGGGGGTTGTATGGTTTTTCAAAACGGGGACGATCCACAAACATCGCACTCACCTCCATCACCCGTTTTACGGAAAGGCAATTCCCATACGGTATTTTCCATCCTCTACATAGATGACGAGCCAACCATCCTGGCCCCGACAAAAATCTACCTGGAAAAACACGGCAATTTTCTCGTCGATACGACCACCAGCGTTGATGATGCGCTGAATAAAATCCGGAATTATTCGTACGATGTCGTCATATCCGATTACCAGATGCCCGGAACCGATGGTATCCAGTTCCTAAAGCAACTCCGCAAAGATGGCAACCCGGTCCCGTTCATCATCTTTACGGGTAAGGGTGACGAGGAAGTCGTTATCGAGGCCTATGCCGAGGGGGCCGATTTCTATCTTGCAAAAGGCGGGAATCCCCGGGCAATGTACGTGGACCTCATCAACAAGATCGAGCAGATCGTCAACCGGCGCCGGGCCGAGAGAGCGCTTCGGGAAAGCGAGGAATTGTTCCGGACCCTTTTCAACAATGCCAACGACTCAATCTTCCTCCACGAGATGACTCCCGAGGGATTACCCGGCCGGTACACCATGGTCAACGACATTGCCTGCAGCCGCCTGGGATACAGCCGCGAGGAACTGCTCCGGATGAGCCCGCAGGATATCGTTGCCGCGCCCCATGCGGAAAAAATGCCCGCCCTGTCCCGGACCATTCACAAGCAGGGACATGCCACCTTCGATACTGTCCACAAAAAAAAGGATGGCACTGAATTCCCCGTGGAGATAAATGCCCACCTCTTTGAACTGCACGGTCGGCAGCTCTCGCTATCCGTTGCCCGGGATATCACGGAGCGCAAGCGCATGGAAGATGTGATCCGGGCCAGCGAGCAGCGACTGCATGCAATCATCGACGGCTCCTCCATCCCCCAGTTCGTGATCAATAAAGATCACGAGGTCATCTACTGGAACAAAGCGCTGGAAAATTACAGCGGTGTCAAATCGCATGACGTGCGGTACACGAAAAATCCCTGGAAAGCCTTTTACGGATCGCCCCGGCCGCTTCTCGTGGACCTGCTGGTTGACGAGAACCTTGTGGAAATCCCGGTCCAGTATGCCGGGAAATACCGGCGGTCGCAATATGTCGATGGCGCGTATGAATTCACCGATTTCTTCCCTCACTTCGGCAAGGCCGGCACCTGGGTCCATGCCACTGCGGTCGTGATCAGGGACGACCATGGTGACATTATCGGGGCACTGGAGACCCTCGAAGATATCACGGACCGGAAAAAAGCCGAACAGGAACTCGTGAGCAGCGAGAAATATCTCAAGACGATCTTCAACTCTGTCCAGACGGGTCTCATCATCATCGATCCAAAAACCCACACGATTATCGACGCAAACCCGGCTGCCGTGAGGATGATCGGGAAGAAGAAACCGGCAATCCTGGGATCGGTCTGCGACACCAATCTCTGCTATATCGATCCCAAATGCCCGGTTTCCACAACCGGTCAGAACACTGATTTCACTGAATGCATCCTTCTTGCTGCAAACGGCAAAAAGATCCCCATCCTCAAGAAGATAATACCTGTCAGTATATCCGGCAAGTCGCTGTTGCTTGAAAGTTTCCTCGACATCACCGACCGAAAACGGGCGGAGGATGCTATGCAGACCGCTTACGCGGATCTGGAACAAAATGTCAGGGAGCGTACCCGGGAACTCTTCGATATGAACCGGGACCTCAAGACCGAGGCAGGCGAGCGCAAGAAGGTGATGGAGGAACTCAAAGTCAGCGAAGAAAAATACCGGTCGCTCGTTGAACAGACCAATGATCTCGTCTTTCATATCGATAAGGATGGTTTCCTCACCTACATCAGCCCGAATATTTCTACCATACTCGGCTATACTCCGGAGGAAAATCTCGGGAAAACCCTGGCAGGATTCATGCCAAAAGACAAGGAGACGTTTTTCTACCAGCTGCACGAGAGAAACATACGGGTCAGGGAACCGATCTCCGGTGTAGAACTGACCTTTTTTGACAAACGGCAGGTGCCGCATATCTTTGAGATCAACGGCACTCCCCATTTAGATCAGGATGGGATTTTCCTCGGGTTCAGCGGGATAGCCCGGGATATCACGGATAGGAAAGCCCTTCAGGATACGTTGGAAGCCTCCCTGAAGGAAAAGGAAATTCTCCTAAAAGAGGTCCACCACCGGGTAAAAAACAATATGCAGGTGATCTCAAGCCTCCTCAACCTCCAGGCCCGGCTCATCAAGGATGAGAAGAGCAAAGAAGTGATCCGGGAGAGCCAGACCCGCGTGATGTCGATAGCTCTTGTGCACGAGAAATTATACCAGTCCAAAAATCTTGCTGAGATCGATTACCAGGATTATCTCAAGAAAATTGCAGATAGTCTCCTCCAGTCCTATGGCATTCCCCCAAAAACCATCGATATCCGGATCCAGGCCGAGAATATCATCATCCCCATCAACAAGGCGATCCCCCTGAGCCTGATTGTCAACGAGATGATCTCCAATTCCCTGAAATATGCGTTTCCCGACAACCGGCACGGAACGATCGCGATCGATTTCACCAAAGACAAAGAGCAGTACACGCTCGTTGTGAAAGATGACGGCATCGGGCTCCCGGAGACCGTGACCCTTGAAGAGACGGATACCCTTGGGCTTCAGCTCATCAACTCTCTCGTCGGGCAGATCCAGGGGACGATTACCCTGGACCGTGCATCCGGGACAGAATACCGGATAACCTTTACTCTTGAACCCATTGCGGGTGACCATTATGCGTGATACCAAAATTCTCGTTGTCGAAGACGAAGCCATTACCAGTATGGATCTCAGGAAAAGCCTTGCCGATCTCGGGTACGATGTCTGCGCCGTCGCTACCACCGGGGAGAATGCCGTGAAGTTTGCGGGTGATTTCCACCCCGATATCATTCTCATGGATATCATGCTTGCCGGGAAGATGACCGGGATAGAAGCCGCGGAGATCATCCGGGCAAACTGCCGCATCCCGGTCATTTACTTAACGGCTTACAGCGATGACAATTTCCTTGCCCGGGCCAAGATCACCGAGCCGTTCGGGTACATCCTCAAACCCTTCCGGGAGATGGAACTCAAGACCAATATCGAAATGGCACTGTACAAGCACAAGATGGAAAGCGCTCTCCGGGTGAGCGAGGAGACCACCCGTGTGCTGCTGAACGCGATCGAGGACGTCATGTTCCTTGTCGATATCACCGGGAAATTCCATGCCGTGAATGCTGCCCTTGCAACCCAGGCCGGGAAGCGGGTGAACGATCTTGTCGGGTCCAATGTGTCGGAACTCGTGAACCAGGGAATCATCTCCCCGAAAATGGCCGGATGGAATGTCAATTTGTTCCAGGCCGTGCCCCGGCATTTCGAAGAAGCGTTCAACGGGAAATGGTTTGACGTCACGCTCTACCCGGTCCGGAATCCCCGCAACGATATCGTTCTGTACGCCGTGTATATCCGGAACATCACGCCGAATAAAAAACAAGAAGAGCAGTCCCGGCAGAACGAGGAATATTTCCGGTCCCTTGTTGAAGATACCTCGGATATCATCGCGATCCTGAACCGGGACGGGACGCTCCGGCACGACAGCCCATCGATCAACCGCTCGCTCGGGTACCCGGGCGATCACCTGGCAGGAAAACCCATCTCAAGCCTGCTTCCTGATGAGGAACTGCCCAACCTCCAGAGCCTTTTCGATGACATCATGAGCAATCCGGGCATGGTAAAACCGTTTCACATGCGGGTGAAAAATTATGCGGGGGAGGTATTTGTCATGGAAGGCATCATCAGCAATCTCTACGGCAACCCGGTGATTGACGGGATCGTGCTGAACGGCTGGATCAAAAACCATCACTGATTTTTTACCGCAGGGAATTTTTTCTCCTAAAGAGATCCTCCCGGCAGCCCGCCGCCATTTTCTTTTCTTGCGTGGTGCAGAAAAAAAGGTTATTGGGCCGGGCTCTTCTTTGTCCCGGGGGCTTTTGGCAGTTCCCGGATCGATTTGTAGAGGAAGTACCCGACAACCCCGAACGTGATGAGCGGTGAGACCCAGAACGGGATATGGACGCCGAAACTGTCGAGGATCATGATAACGCCAAGGAAGAAGACGGAATACATTGCGCCGTTCTTGAGATACTGGTACTTCTTGATGGTATCGACATTGCGCAGCGTCAGTTCCCGGACAACGAATGCCCCGATGCCGTTCCCGATCAGGATGAGCGGGACTGCCATCGTAAAGGCAAAAGCCCCCACGACCCCGTCGATGGAAAAAGTTGCGTCAATGACTTCGAGGTAGAAGATCTTGCTCAGGTCCGACATGTCCGAGGAGTGGAGCATCTTCTCTTCTGCCTTCTCTGCATTCTGCCGGAACCCGTGGACAATGAAAAATGCGGTGGAGCCCATCACCGCCCCAAATGCCATCAGCGGGTTCTTCCCGAGCGCAAACCAGACGAGTCCCGCGAGAAGTATCGAGACGATGGCAAAGAACCAGACCCCTTTTGCGGCAAAGTACCGCTCGCTTTTCAGGCCGAAGTTCTTGGTTTCGAGGAACAGCCAGTGGAGGAAGAGGAAAATGAGGAAGGTGCCGCCGCCGATCAGGAGGATCGGGGACGACTGCTCGATTGCGGCAAGAACGACCGGGTCGCTTGAGAATGTCGCGGTCAGGGCCCCGAGCGGGCCAAGCGAGGGTGTGGACATCCAGACGATAAGCCACGGGAGGAGGCCCCGGACCGCAAAGACTGCAAAGAGCAGGCCCCAGACCAGGAACCAGCGCTTGGCCCGCTCGCTCATGGTCGAGAGGACTTCGGCATTGATGATGGCGTTGTCGATGCTCGTTATCGTCTCGAACAACACCAGGCCCGCGACAATGAGGAGGATGGAGAGAATGTCCATAAATCAGTAAAATATGGATCGTGTCCTGCAATAAACGCTTCCAGATTATACCATGGCGTTACAAATCATGTCCGGTTTCTGTCTGTCCTGCGGGACAATCCATACCTATTTCTTGCCGGTTACAGAGATTTATGGAGAGTGGGGAACAATGGCAGCATTACGAGCGGATGAACCCCGGCCGGAATTTTCACCTGATGCCATGCAACCGGTACAGGATGCTGTCTCCCGATTACGCGGGGCAAAAACAAAAGGCGCCCTCGGTCTTCTGCTCTCCTGGGAAGTGGAGACCTACACGATCTTCGATCTCCAGATAATCGGGGGACGGCTCAACAGCGAGATCGAAAAACTCCCCTCCCCCTACCGCGAAGCAATCCGGCCGTATTTCCGCGACCAGCTCTTCGGCAGGCACCACCAGCTCCTTGAGAACTACCGCTCGGGGGCATTCACCGGCATGGATGCTCCCCTGCGGGATCCGGCCCTGTTCCTGGAGTTTTGCAATGTTATCCCATCCGGCTGCTTTTCCCTGGACGATTCCCACGAGCGCAACCCGTTTTTCCGCAATCCGAAGAACCGGCTCTTCTATTACCTGATCGCCGCGTTTGCGATGTTCGTTCTCGATGAGCCGGGCCACCCGGTGGGGATGCCGTTTCCCGGGGGTTTCACGGTGGAACAGCGGGGGAGGGAGTATTACTGCCTGATCCGGGACAAGGAAAAAGAGGTTCCCACCTCGATCTGCAATTTCTGCCCGGCGCGGCAGAAGGAAGACACCTGAAGGCTGGTACGAATATTCAGGGAAACCGTGCCGGTCAGGGCCCGGGAAAAATAAAAAAAGGTGCGTGGGGGCTGGAACCTGGAGATCAGATCGCGTGATTTTTTTCCGGCTGGCTTTTTACATTGCTTTTACGCGGCGTGCGATGTCCTGCCCGAGGGCATAGCACTTTTTGAGTTCAGCGGCATCCGGCTTGTAGAGGACTTCGTAGCCATCGTTGATAGTTTCGATGCCTGCCGCTTTGAGTCCGGCAGTCATGATCTTGATCGCCCCTCCCTGGCCCCCGTGAGATCCAAAAGCGCATCCGATCTTCTTCGTGCCGAGTCGGCCGGGCCTGACCCCGTGCAGGTAACTTAAGAAATCTGCAACGGTCGGGTAAACCTCGTCCTGGAGCGTGGGTGAGCCAACGAGGACTGCCTTTGATTCCAGGATCTCTGTCACGACATTGCTCCGGTGGGTGCCTTCGAATTTCCCGTCCTTGAGGAGGCAGACCCTGACTTCGACTCCCTCCGCCATGATTCCTTCGGCAATGGTCTGGGCCATGAGATCGGTGGAGTGGTGCATGGTGTCGTAGACAATGGTCACCTTGTTCTTCGAGATTCCTTTGCTCCAGTTCACGTAGCTCGTGATGATATCGCCGGCATACGACCGCCAGATGACTCCGTGGCTTGGTGCGACCATTGCAATCGGGATTCCCAGTTTTGTCACTTCGTCAAGTTTTTTCAGCACCTTGGGTGCGAGCGGTACGATCAGGTTGGCAAAGAATTTCCGGGCGTGGGCAAGCGATGCTTCCTTCCCGAGCTCGTCATCGAACCTCTCGCAGCCGGCCACGTGCTGGCCGAAGGCGTCGTTGGGGAAGAGGATCTTGTCTTCGGCAAGGTACGTGAACATGGAGTCCGGCCAGTGGAGCATGGGCGCCTCAACAAAGACAAGCGTCTTTCCGCCAAGTTCGACCTTCTCGAGGCTTTTTACGGTTTTGAAATTCCAGCCGGTGGTGTCGTAGTGTTTCCCGAATCCGGTAACTGCCGCCTCGGTACAATAGATCGGGACGCCCGGGAGCAGCTTCGTGAGCATCGGCAGCGCACCGGAGTGATCTTTCTCCACGTGGTTTGCAACGATGATATCGATCTTCTTCGGATCGATGATGTCTTTGATCCGCTCCATCATCTGGTACTCGTGGCCGGGATAGGTGTTATCGATCAGGGCCACGTGTTCTTTCCCGACAACAAGGTAGGCATTGTACGTTGTTCCCGGCAGCGTGTAGCCGTGGTAGTCGCGCAGGTTCCAGTCTATGGCGCCGACCCAGTAGACGCCTTCAGAGAGTTTTGTTGCTTTCATGATACTTCTCCTGAACAATCGGTTAATTGTTCGTTATCATACGAACATTCTATTAGTTACGAACATATTATATATGTAGTTTACGAAACTGTGTTGATGCATCCTGGAGCGCTCCATGAAACCACGGATAACCTCTGATACTGCCTTGGTTGATCCAAAAAAGATCGGCCTGTTCGGGACCCGTGCCGGCATCCGTGCCGTGGGTTCACCGGTCCGCGTCCAGATCCTCTCCGTTCTCCGCAACCAGGATCTTTCGTTCGACGAGATCGTCACCCTCTCGGGAAAAGCCAAGTCCACGGTTTCCGTCCACCTCCGGGGCTTGCAGGACGAGGGGATCATTGGAGAGAAACCCGATCCGGATGACCTGCGCAAGAAGATCTTTTTCATCCAGTCGGATTTCCTGGGGGATCTCTCGCACCGATCCGTGTTTGCGGCATCCGAACGGGAAGTCCCGCCGGAATTCTTCCGTTCGGCAAAAGATCCCTTCGTCTTTTACCGGCTGATGTTCCGGACGATCCGGGTCTCGCTGCTCGCTGAAGGGATCAATATCGACCCGGTCCTCCAGAATGCCGGTTCCCGTGTCGGCCAGGGGATGTATGGGACGCTTGCGGCCCCCGAACTCGAACCGTTCATCCGGAATACGAAAGCATTCTGGCAGGAACATAACCTCGGGAGGATCGAGGTCGAGAGCCTCTATCCGGTTATCCTGAATGTCTTTGACTGCTTTGAATGCGGCGACCTGCCGGTGATCGGGAGACCTGCGTGTGCCTTTGATTCCGGGATCCTCGGCTCGATCTTCAGCCGGCACTTCAACGGGCCGCAGCAGGTAAAAGAGCTCCGCTGTTATGCAGCGGGCGACGATCACTGCCGGTTCCTGATCGAACCCCTGCCATCCCGAAAGACAATCAGCGAATAACTTTTTTCCCGGGCGAAAATGCCTTGCCCGCCAGCCCCCGGAGGGGCAAGGATGCGGAGAGTCCATACCCAGTTCGGGTTTTTTCGAAAATATCTCCGGACAAATCACGGGAAAGCATTTCTCCGCTCGCTAAAAACCTTGTACTATGGCAGAAAAAAAAGGGATATTATACGATCTTGCGCTCTTCAAGCAGCGGTACACGAGGGGTACTTCCTGGACCCAGATCCTGCTGAACTTCGGTATCATAACCGCGAACGCAAAGCTCTTCGAGGATTTTTTCCTCATTCATTTCGGGCTGACCCTGCCAGCAGTCATTGCCCTCTCCGTGCCCATCTATATCGCCGTCTGTTTCTTAATAGGGTACTTTGATGAGAAAAGCGGGTTCTGGCATATCGAAAACGATATGAGTTACCGGTTCACGCCGAATTCAGACGAGATGCTCAAAACGCTGCGGTACATCCGGGATTATATCGATAAAAAAGCCTGACCGGTGCACCTTCCCTATCCCCGTCTCTTTTTTGGATCCTTTCTGATAACCGGTCCGGTAGTTTGTACTTTTGTGGTTACCGGGATCGCGGTGGGCAACCGGCGCCCGTGCAACGATAACCGGCGGGAACGCCAAAAGATGAAGAAAAAGATTGTTTTTAAAAAATCAGGTTTCGTGTCAGTCCAGGGGAATAGTCTCCAGCTGCGACACGAGCTCCCAGATCCGTGTCCGCGCGTGGATTGGCATATTGGGATCATTGGAGATTTCATCAATCTTTGAGATAGCTTCCGCGGCGCGTAGCCCCATCGCCTTGGAATTGTTCAAAAGCAGCGTCCGGGTCTCGTCAGCTACGCGCCGGATATTTCTGGGTATTGAGCTGTCTTCCTGAATGTGCTGCAACATCAGGATACAGTTTTCCATAGTCTTTTCAGGGTTGGGCATGGTATCACCTACCTGGGTACCTGTAGTTAATATGCGTGACCGGCATATATAGGTTCAATATCAACCCGACGGTGATCAGATGCCATCAAGAAAAGAAGATGAAATTATGGCAGAGTACCTCCTCAAGGGAGGCAAAATGCTTGAAAAGTCCTGCAAGACCTGCGGATGTCCGCTCTTTGAAGTCAAGGGCAAGACCCTCTGCGTGGTCTGTGCCGAGAACGGGCCCGCGCAGAAAGCCGCACCGGCTTCCCATGCTGCTGCGCAACCCGCAGGAGCGCCCCACGCCCATCACCACGACCATGGCGAGTGCTCCTGTGGTGAGGATCACGATGAGGATTCCTGCGAGTGCGATGACGATGAGAGCGGGCTCACGGAGGAGCTTGCCTTCACCATTCATTCGCTATGCCTGCGCATCCAGAACGAGCGGGACCCAAAAGAGGTTCTTATCCTGATGAATGCGGTGAAGAGTGGAACCGAGGCGCTGGAAGTTTTGTGCCGGCTGTAAGGAACCGGTCCTTCTTTTTTACGGTAGATCCTGCCTGAAATTTTTTGCTCTGTAGAAAACCTGCAAAACTCAAAAGAAGATTGAGCCACTATGCATCTTTTCCTGACATGAGTATCTGTGTCGAGGTTCTCCGGACCAACGGTGCACAAAAATTATTTGAGTTGCCCGACGATCGGGTTATCGGGATCCGGACCGGCAGTGTGCCGCTGCTGTCGGGCAACCTCCCTGCGGAGCAGTAAGGGGCGGTATCACAACAGATTGGCGCTCATCAGGATTGGCACAAACCGGATTAACGGATAGTTTGGATTCTGCATGGACGCGGTAGTATGGCAGGGAATTATACGCAGAAAATGTGGTTTTGAGAAAATAGGAAAAGATACAATGTTCAGAGAGCCGGATACGGAAAAATAATTATAAATCGTGTCCCGGTCCTTCGTTCAGTGGTAATGCGGCCATCTATCTGGTGCACGAGGGTAGCCACCAGTTCCATCCCAATCGTTTGCGGGGAGCCAATGTCAACGGTTTCCGGAATTCCGACCCCGTCATCAGCGATGGTAAGTGTAATACCCCCGACGCTCGCACGAATCTCCACATCCACGTGTCCCGGTCGCCCTGATGGGAATGCATACTTGAATGCATTTGAGACCAGCTCGTTGAACAGTAACCCAACTGGAATTGCGGTATTGATATCGACCCAAATGTCATCAGCACGGAAGCTGGTTTTCACCCGGGTGGAATCAATCTGGTAGGAATGATACAAATCTTCATTCAGTTTCTTAAGATACACAAGGAGGGGAATATGATTGATGTCATCTGACTGGGTCAGGATCTCGTAAATCCGGGCAAGTGCCATGATTTGCTGTTTTTGTTCCCGGAACTGTTCTGTACTGGCCGGGTCATTACGGGAATCTGCCTGGAGATCGATCAGGCTCGTGATGAAATGCAGATTGCTCCTGATCCGGTAGGTAACCTCAGTGAGGAGTGTTTCCTTCTCCTTGAGCGAGCGTTCAATCTGTGCTGTTGACTCCCGGATTGCAGTCACATCCCGGCCGACAAACTGGTATTCCAGAATCTCGTTTTTCTGGTTACAAATTGATCGGACCACCCACTGCATCCACCGAATTTCCTGATCCGGAGTTACCAGTCGGTTATCGAACGTGGTTGTCGGGTTGTCACAGGAGAGATTCCAGACTTCCCTGGATGAACGCTCCTGATCCTCTTCCACAATAAACGAATGAATATTCTTACCGATCAGACCCTCTCTGCCCATTCTGAAAAACCGGAGACATTCCTGATTTACGAACGTGATAGTCCCATCGTACAGGATCCTGCAGACCAATTCAGTCTGGTCTTCTACAATCGCCCGGTACAGGGCTTCGCTTTTTTCAAGTGCCTGCTGGGACCGGATCTGCCCCGTGATATTTTCGAGAATTATCGTAAGCGCAACAGTGCCATCCTCAAATACAGTCGGGATCAGTTTCCCCCTGAGGAAGAGATCTTGGTTTTCATTCTGCCATGTGATCTCTGTCACGGTTGAAATTCCTTTCAGCGCATCATTTAGGCTCGCAACAATTTTCGCGTCCGAAAAAAAAGGGATTGATGATCCCTGGATGGAGTTGCCCATCAGTGTTTCCCGCGACGTCCCGGCAAGTGCCAGAAAATTGTCATTGGCCCGAACGACGGTAAGATTTGCATCGAGAATCACAATGGCATCTGTTGAAAAATCGAGCATTGCTGATAATGGGACCCTCTGGGAGAGATAATATACTTTTGCAGCGGCGTAGGTTTTCATCTCAACCTCACCTGCTACCAGCAGCATATTCACGTACTTCGAGACTGAATTCCGGTTCAGGTTCAGTTCCCGGGATATATCCGTGATGCTCATTCCCCGCGGATTCTTCCGCAGCATTTCCTTGATAGTGATGAGTTCTTCATTTTCACATAGCATAATTGCAACCGGGTCCTTTGTATTCGGAGTTGTATACTCGTTTTCGCTCTACCTATTTATGCGATACACTTGGCTGCGTGCACATCTGGAATGCAAATAACAATGGATAAATATGGTGCTACCCAGAATAGCATGTCACAATTGCATATCACATATGCAATGCAATTGAAACCCCCGTGACATGGAGATTGTAGAGCAGGGACAAGACCGCTGCATCAACGCAAACACGATACCTTCCTGCCGTACCGGTATTTCCCGCGGGAATATATAAGCAAAGGGATGAAAATATGACCGAAGACAAGATAAAAACCGATGCAAAAGTACTGCAGGAACTGAAGAAAGCCGAGATCATGTTCAATGAAAATCCGGTTTCCATCGTGTTGTACGATCTCGATCTGAACATCACGAATTGCAATCCGGCTTTTATCAGCCTGACCGGGTTCAGCAGGGACCGGCTTTTCGCCATGAAGATAAAGGATTTCACGGTTGTCAGGATCGATGGGGAAGGGTCAACTGAAGCCAGGAGATCCCGGAAGAGAGTCTCCGGGAAGATGACGGTGGACTTCCCCTCCGGGAGGAAGATCATAAACACCTACACGCTCCCGCTCCCGGATGAGACCGGCGAGATTGCCGGGTTCATGGGCGTTTATATCGATATAACGGAAACCGAACAAAAAGCCCAGGAAATCGAAGCCTACAAACAAAAAACCGAGATCATGATTGAGGAGAGTCCCTGCGCAATTCTTGTTGAAAACGAAAAGATGGACATTATCGCTACGAACAAAACATTCTGCAGACTCACCGGGTATCCAAAAGAAAATGTCCTCCGGATGAATGTTCGCGATTTTAAGATTATCAAGCGGGAGGGTGGATCAGGTTCTGATGCATTCAGGGACAATCGGGTGGTTCATGGATCCATGACTTTCGATACACCGGCAGGCATTCGTATTGTGGATGTTGATTATATTCCGATTCTTGGAGAGAATGGTAAGGTTAATGAAGTGTTTGCCATTATGATCGATCTCACGGAAATCAAACAAAAAATCCAGGAAATCGAAGCATTCAAACAAAAAACCGAGCTCATGATCGAAGAGAACCCGTGTGCTATCCTCGTATATGATGATAAACTGAATTTCACTTCGACCAACAAGGCATTCTGCAGGATGACCGGGTACTCAAAGGAACAGATACTCCGGATGAATATCCGGGATATCAAAGTTACGAGCCGGAATGGTGAATCCGCCAGGGATGCGATCGAGAATAGTCGTGTTGCGCATGGTCGCATCACTGTTGAAAATCCTGCCGGAACTTCGATTCTGGATAGTTATTACATTCCTGTTGTCGATGGAACCGGAAAAGTGTACGAAATTTATTCGGTAATGATAGATCTCACGAAAGAGTACCGGGTTCAGAATTACATGGAACACGAGATCAACGAAATGTCCACGCGATACGAAAAGATTGCAAACGGGGATCTCACTATCCGGTATGATCTTACAAAACCGGATGAGCAGACCCAGGATGTCTACAACCAGATCTCCAAGCTGCATCTTTCAGTCCGTGCTATTCTCAACAACCTCAGGACCAATATCAAGGATGTCAATGCAGGGATGGAGGATCTCGTTGCAACCAGCGGTGTGGCAACCCGGAATCTCGAAGAAATTGCCGGTACTACTCTCCAGGCAGAGACCAATTTAAGCCGTGTCAGTAAAAACACCCGCAAAGTCAGCGAGAACGTCGAGCAGGTTCTCAAGGCAATGGAGGACATGTCTGCCGCAGTAGAGGAAGTAACCTCCAATATGGAGGCCGCATCGCTGCTGGCAAAAGAGACTGATAATCTCTCCAAGAAGGGGGCAGAGAAGGCGGGAAAAGCCGGGGAGAGCATGGGCCGGATAACCGGGTCCTCCATGAACGTACAGACTATCGTACAGGATATCTCCCGACAGATGAATGAGATCACAAAAATTGTCGGGCTGATCCGGGATCTCGCCAATCAGACCAACCTCCTTGCGCTCAATGCAGCAATCGAGGCGGCCCGGGCCGGCGACGCCGGCAGGGGATTTGCTGTTGTAGCAGCGGAAGTAAAATCGCTTGCCCAGGAATCCCGCAACTCTGCTGAAAACATTGAAGAGATGATTGCAGGACTGCGGACAAAATCCCTCGAAGCGACAACTGCGATGGCCGAGTCTGCAAAGGCAGTCACTGAAGGTACTGAGGTGATTGCCGAAACGCTCAAGTCATTCAATGAGATCGTTGCTGCCGTCGGGAAGATCTCCAGTAACAGCGAGGAAGTGGCAAGTGCTGCCGGCGAACAGGCTGCGACCGTTGAGGAAATTACCGCCAGTGTCCACGAAGTGGCACAACTCATGGGAGAGACTTCTCAGGAAGCTGCGGATGTCCTGACCGGGGCCCGGCAGATAACTGCCACGGTTGGGGATATCACGAAGATCGTAGAGAACGTGAACCGGGTTGCAACGGAATCCCTTGTTGCGAACAAAAAATTCAAAGTTGCCTGATGGTGTGGACAATGGCAGCAGCACAAAAGAGTACAAACACCGCTGATGAGGAAAAGGCCCGGCCCGGCAATGTCCAGGTCGTGGAATTTGTCCTTGGAAACGAACATTTTGCCATCGATCTTTTCGATGTAAAAGAGGTGGTGGAGTATACCCGGATAACCAAAATTCCCAACACCCCCCCCTATGTTAAAGGTATCATCGATCTTCGGGGAGAGATTACAACCATTATTGACCTTAAACTCAACATGAACATAACCGAGAATGAGGAGATATCGGATGAAAACCGAAGAATCATCGTTCTGGACGATACGATCATGCGATCCAAAATAGGAATCATGGTCGATGACGTCTCGTCGGTATCAACGTTCAGCCCATCCCAGGTTGAAAAAACTTCGGCAGCCGTGAACAGCGATGACACGAATATTCTGGGGATCATACGAAAGAAGATCCGGATACGCGATAAAGAAAATACGGAATTAATTATCTGGATTGATATCCGGCAGATTCTGAATACAACCGATATTGCAAAGACGGGGTCAACCCGCTGAATCATAAAAACAGGATGGGCTGCAGTATGTTAACAGAGTCACCCGATTATTGTAAACCACACGTTGCAACTCAGGATGGTAAGAAATCTGCCACGATCCCGGTCCTCTACGTTGATGATGAACCGGGACTCCTGTCCCTCTGTAAAATTTTTCTCGAACGATCGGGAGATCTTATAGTGGACACAGCGATCTCACCACGGGTTGCACTAAAAATGATCCAGTCAACGGACTATGCGGTAATTATTTCGGATTATCAGATGCCGGAGATGAATGGAATTGAATTTTTTGCAGAAGTAGAAAAAACGCACGGGCGCCTGCCGTTTGTCCTCTTCACCATACGAGAACGAACGGAGGTAAGTTCTCCGTTATCAAATGCCCTTATGGATTTTTATCTGCAGAAAGGCGGAAATGCCCATGCTATGTATGATGCTTTGGGTCAGGTTATCAGGAAGGCAGCTGGGAAAATAAGGTGATGAGATGACAAAAGAAACGAATCATAATGTATGTAATAACACAAACCCTGGGAACCGTCCTGTTTGCAGGGATGGATTCCAGGAGCAGATTGTCCTCCTGAATGAACTTTCACAGAAACTTGATATGTATTTTGCGCGGAGAATCTTCGAAGATGATTCAGGGCAAAGAAAATTTTAACGGTTGCGTTTTAAGATGGGCGGTATAGGAATGGAAAAACGTAAAAACAAATGCTGACACGGCAGGGTAAAACAGGATGATCCCTCCCGACAACGGGGAACCCCGGACCTCCGGGCCGGCTTTTTGTCTTGCCTGAAAGCAGCAATACCAAACCAGAACAAGGAAGAGTTGTTTGTTATGGGATCGGCGAGCTTTGCTGAGGGTACATTCTAAAGCGGTATCGTACTGATAATCGCGGGCATCATGGATAGGAAGAACAACAACTCTTTCGGTATGGCCGTAGTTATCCTGATGCCCGCGATGAGGAGCATCCATGCCCGGACCCGGATCCCGACGGTAAATTCGCGACCTGAAACGGTAAAAGATGGGATCTTCTTTTATTGAGTAAAACCTATTTCCTGATCGAATAGACCATCTTATTTCCTTATGATCGAACGCCGTATTGGATCTCTGAAGATGGTTGGAGTATCACCCCACGGACAGGCGATCCTTGTTGCTGTCTTTGTTTTTGCTGTAATTTTATTTCCTCTCTGGTGGATGGGTACCGGATGGCTTTCCAGCCGATTCATTGCCGACGAGAAAATCTCTACACAGCAATATCTGGATACATTCAAGGACAACGCCGAGAAAGCACTTCGTCAGGATTATGGCATCCCCACCCGGATCTCCCGTTCTATGATGATAAATTCGACGTCATTGGATTCACAAGAGGATTTTGTGACATATTCCCGGCAATTTTCCTATGCCCCGGAAGTCCGGCATATCTCACTCAAACCAAAGGGGAATAATGCATACGAATATTCTCCCCCGGCAAACGATACGACCCCAAAAACACAAAATGCGACCCTGGATATGATGAGACTGATCTATGTCAGCGGGAACTACTGGGGATATGCTCTTGTCACGGTTGACCTTCCTACCCTTCTGCAAAATGCCGATCCCGCATCCGGAATATCCGAACTCGATATCGTTGTCATGGACCAGGAAGGACAGATACTCATGGGTGATCCCGGAGTGCGTGACCGGGATCCGGTCTTCAGGGATTTCACCATTCCCCCGGATCGTTCCTTGAAGATGGGAACTGTCGTTGCCGGGGGATGGGATTCAGCGCTGGAACCAAAACTCACATGGCTCCGGTATCTGGGTCTTGTAATAATATCGCTGATAACTCTTCTTACCGGCCTCATCACGTACCGGCAGGTATCCATGCGCAATGAGATTCGGGAACGGGAAGCATCCCTGCGGGAATCAAACGCTCACCTGCGCAAGGAAATTGATGCGAATCTCCAGAAAGAACAAGCGCTGAAAATAAGTGAAAAGAAATATTTTACCCTGTTTAACCGTGCCAATGATACTGTGGTTCTCTGCTCCCGGCAGGAAAACCCTCTCGGGTTCACAATAATTGAAGTCAATGAGTGTGCATGCCGGAAACTCGGGTATCCCCCGGAAACAATTATTTCCCGGCAACTTTTTGAAGGGGTGGTACCCGGGTCACGGGAACGCATACCGAAAATATTGGAATGGATCGAGCAAAATGGCCAGGCAACGTTTGAATTGGAATATCAGACCCGGTACGGACAGGTCATCCCTCTTGAAATAAGTGCCCACCAGTTTATGCTAGAGGGAAAAAAGGTCCTTCTGGCGATAGGCCGGGATATATCCGCACGAAAAAAAGTAGAACATGATCTCAGGCAATCGATAGCGGAAAAAGACGTACTCTTGAAAGAAGTCCATCACCGGGTGAAGAATAATCTCCAGGTGATATCGAGCCTGATCGATCTCCAGTCCGATACTATGAGCGATCCCGAAGCACGGGAGCATTTCCGCGAATGCCAGGACCGGATCCGGTCCATGGCGCTCGTGCACGAGAACCTGTACCAGTCCAAGAATTTTTCCACCATCATGGCGAATGAATATATCAGCATGCTGGTCGATCGTCTCGTTCAATCCTGTAGCCCGGTTCCGGGAATTTCCGTGTGCTATGATATGGATGATATCGAGATGGACCTGGATACTGCCATTCCCTGTGGATTCGTGATCAACGAACTGGTGACCAATGCCCTCAAACATGCTTTTACCGGCCGTGACCAGGGTGCTATCCGGATCAGCCTGAAACGTGCGCCGGGCAATATACTCACTCTCGTTGTTGAAGATGACGGCAGGGGTTTTCCCAAATCTGTCAATTTCCGGGATACAGAATCCCTCGGTCTCCAGATTGTGACGGCCCTCTCCCAGCAACTGGATGCAGATGTATCAATGATGAGCGGGAACGGGACCAGGATAATTATCCGGTTTTCAGAAATTCGCGGAATAACGGGGGTTTGAAATCCATGACGAAAATTTCCATCCTGATTGTAGAAGATGAAGCAATTGTTGCAAAATGGATACAAAAACACCTTATCTCTGTCGGGTACCCTGTTGTTGGTTCTGTTGCTACCGGAATCGAAGCGCTTGAACTTGCAGGCCAGAATCATCCGGATATCATTCTGCTGGATATCCGGCTCAAAGGTACCATGGATGGAATCGAGGTTGCCCATACCATCCGTAACAGGTTCAGGATTCCGGTAATATTCATGACGGCTTTTGCTGATGTTACAACAATTGAACGTGCGAACGAAACCGATCCCTATGGGTATCTCATCAAACCCTTCGATAAGAAATCTCTCTTTTCAGCAATCGAGTCTGCATGGGGGCGTATCGAGCTGGAGAAAACGGGTGCATATGTGTCCTCTTCAGATGGATCATACTAATGTTTTTATTATTGTCCCAGCCAACCGACAGATGAATTGATCCCTGTATTCTACGTGGGTTTCCCCCTCATGCGAAAGGCACAAAAATCCTATGGGTAAATACATCGTAGATGAAGCAACTGATCAAAGACACCGCACTCCTCGGCACTGCACTCTGGCTGATCGGGTACATTGCATCGCTGGTACTATTTGTTTCGCCCTATGCAAGTATCACGGGCTGGATCCTTCTTGCGGTTTTCACACCAGTTACGATTGTGATTGTGTACTGGTGGTTCCGGAAGCGGGAACATGTTCCAATGAAATACTACGCAGGCATCGGAATGGTGTGGGTCCTGATTGCCATCGTGCTCGACTACCTCTTCATTGTCGTGTTGTTCCAGGCAACCTACTACGGCATCGATGTGTTCGTGTACTATGCGGTGACATTCCTTATCCCGGTTGGTGTCGGGCTGTTCCTGAACCGGGGCCGGAGTGTGCCGGTGAAGAAGCAGGTGTAAATGGACCGACACTGATCTGAAAAAATATTGAGCGGGAAAATCCGGTTGCATCTGGTTGTTCCGGATTTCCCGTATTTTTTCATAATGAATATTTTTCCGGAAAATTTTCGTGAAACTTTTTCCGTCGGAAATTTGGCTTGTCATTAAAATTATATCCGGGCTGATCGGATGTTGATTGAAATTTTTACGACCCATTTTTTTTATGATGTTGCGATGCCCTACGCGCAAAACGCCTTGTCGGGTTTTGCTCTTGCACACTTACCTGTTCATCTCACTTGATTAGTTTTTGAGCCTCCGTGGGGGTGCCCCGTCGGGGGTGGGAGGAATCGCAACATCTGGTTCAAAAAGGAAAACCGCACTCATCCCAGGTATTCCCTTCTGCAAAGATCAAACCCCTTCTGCCCGGCCGGTATCCCCACATGGCCGTGCATGCCGTTGATTTATCAGGATTGAACAAGCATCCGGATATGATAAAAACTACACGCTGGTATTGATGGTCCAAACATGAAACTGCAAAGAATAATTCTGATAACGGGAATCGTTCTGGCGATCTCGATAGCAGGCCTTCTCGTTGTTTTCCCAATGGAAAAATCACCCGCGGTGAATGCGTCCCCCGTGAAAGAATCCACGAATGCTTCACATTCCTGTGATTCATCATCCCCAAAACCGGTTTTTAGCCTGCTCAATTATGATCGTAACCTGTCGCACAGGATCCATATTACCCTCAGCAACTCATCAAACATGATCGTTGGAGAAGAATCGTACCTGTTGTCTCCCGGAGAATATCTCGAATCGAAAATCAAAACATTCGACAAAAACGCAACACACTATGACCTGACTTTCACGGTCGATGGAAATTCGACATACCATGGGAGTGTAAATGCAAGCACATTAGTGGTGCAGTCTTTTGATTATCATAACGGAAACAAAGGGATTATTCCCGGCATTCTGTTCCATGACGGCTACGCATGCCCGGCCACTCCCGGGAATGATAATTCCGGAATTCCGTCACCGGCAAAACCGGGTGAGAGAAAAAATAAGTATCCCGAGGGGCTTGTGTACTATTCTTTCGGCATACCCACTCTTCATCCAAACAACGTGGGATTGAACACTTCAGAGGAATTGTATTCACTCCTCCAACGAGTTACAAATGCCTCCGATGAAGAATTAACACCCTATTATTATCCCCAGGGACCGGTTCTTGGGACTGGTTACGATCTTGACGGAACGGTGGCTGTCCAGATAAATAAAGACTGGGACGTAAACCGGTCCCAGGTAACAGATATGTATACGATAATTGAGAAACACGGGGAACAAAATGGTATCAAATCAGTTCCCTGCAAATTCCTGCCCATGGGTATAATGAGACTGGATTTAGGAAAACCCGGGCGATCATTTCTGTGGGGATTTCTGCTGCATTGTACAAAAGATCGAAGAAGAGTGGCTTGGTTTTATCAGTCACCGGAAAAAGGGTTCACCCATATTCCCTTCTGCACAGATCAAACACTTTCTGCCCGGTCTTCTCCCCTATCCCCTTCACCGCCACCAGTTCCTCCAGTGACGCGTTCACGATTCCCTGAATAGATCCAAAGTGTGCCAACAGCAACCGGGCATTCTTCATCCCGATATCCGGGAACGCGGATACGATATACTCCTGCTCTTCCTTAACCGAGTGATGGGACTTGTGTGGGTGGACTTTCCTCTCGCCCCGTTCCCCCTCCTCGCGCCGGGCAAGCACCATGAGCATCTGCGCCGTGTCCTGCTCGTCGCGGGTGAAGAGCAGTGAGACGCCCATATCGATCGCGAGCGCCGCGAGCACTCCCTTGATCGCGTTCGGGTGGATGTCCCGCTGGGTATACAGGTCCCCGCCTTCGACAATCAGCACCGGTCGGGGCACCGCCTCGGCCATGGCCTTGACCTGCCCGAGCAGGTCGCGGTTGATGAGCGTGTCCACGAAGTCGCGGGCAGTCTTGCGCTCTACAAGGATCCGGTTGCCTATCGCGTAGTCCCCGAAAGGGAGTCGTTCAAGCCGGATACTGGCTTCCATGCCGGAGAGCAGTTCCACGACTTTTGAGGAGGTCTCGCGGTCGTCGATGACGATCTTCGGGCCCTGCGGCGTGAACTCCTCGATGCTTGCCTGTTCCACAATGATTGGTTTCTGCACGGAGGGGTTCATGTTTCCCATCGAACGCATGCTCTTGTGCATCATCTTTTCCTTGGCGGCGCTGACGTGGCGGAACACTTCGTCCGAAGTTCCTTTGGTCACGAGCACGACCACCCGGCCGGCACCCGAGCGTCCCGTTCTCCCTTTGCGCTGGATGGACCGGATCTCGGAAGGCACTGCTTCGTAAAAGATGACCATGTCCGTTGACGGGACATCCAGCCCTTCCTCCCCCACGGACGTTGCGATCAGGACTTTGAATTCCCCGGCGCGGAACCGGTCCAGTGCCGCGATCTGCTTCTTCTGGGAGAGCCCTTTCTCGGCATCTTTTGTTGCCTGGCCTACGAATCGCTCCGAGACAATACTGTTCTGTCCCAGGAAATCCACGAGCAGCTGGACCGTGTCCCGGTACGTTGCAAAGACGATGATACGGCTGTCCGGGAATGCTTCCAGCTGGTCGCGGACAAGATCGAGCACAACCCCCATCTTCGGGTGGAGTTCGTGTGTCCACCCGACCGACTGCTCGAAAAGTTCCTGGAACGACCGGTCGGCTACGAGCCGCTGGCTGGCCTTGCTCCCCCCGGCGCCCTTCCCTTCGGCCACAAGTTTTGCCAGGTATCCCCTGAGCACTGTACTTCCCTGCGACTCGGCAAGCATCACGGCATGCTTGAGCTTCATGCACTCGGCATAGACCGATGCTGCGGAGTACCCGGCCGGGTCCCGGTTTGCAATCCGCTGCTGGATCTGGGCATTGATCGCGTTGAGCTCTTTCATCGAGAGCTTCTCCCGTTTGGGGACGGTGAAATGGAGCGATGCAAGGAGGGCGAGCCGATCCTCGATGAGGCCGTTGATTGTCAGGATTGCGATTTTAAGTTCCGGGGGGAGGCTGATATCGTGGTATTCCAGTTCGCGTTCGAACACATAGGGCCTGACATCCGGGTCATCCTCGGTCCGGGTCTCGACCTGCTCGATCCCGAGATTTGCGCAGACATCCTGGACTTTCTCGGCAGCCCCGCCGGGCGATGCGGTCATCGCGAGCAGGAGGGGTTTTACTGCGGTGGCAAGATAGCGCTGGGCGAGGAAGACATAGGCATAGTTGCCGACCGCCCGATGGCACTCGTCCACGACAAGGAGCGTGACATCGGCAAGCGTATACCGGCCGGCAATCAAATCGTTCTTGATGACCTGCGGCGTTGCGAGGATAACGGTTGCCCGCTCCCAGTCGGCGGTTCGTTCATCGGGCGGGGCGTCGCCCGTGAACATGACGAACGGCAGCCCGCCTTCTCCCCCCACCCCACCTTCCCCTCCTTCCGGGTTTTTTACGAGAAGATACTGCTGGAAATAGCGGAGGTGCTGCTCCACGAGCGGCTTTGTCGGGGCGAGCATCAGCACCTTGCCCTTCTCGTTGTAGAGCCGGGACGCGGCAACGATGAGGGCAACGGCGGTCTTCCCGAGCCCGGTTGGAAGGATCACCATCGTGTTGCCATCCAGCGCCCGCATCGCGACCGAGAGCTGGTACTCCCGCGACTCGATGCTGTCCGGCCTGATCATGGGGTGACTGATGAATCTCATGTGACTGGAGAGAGGTTTGGTTTCATTGGGTAATAGGGATTTGTAAAAAATGTAAAAACAAGTCTCATATTTTTTTCTCATTCAAGTATTTTTTTATTTTTTGAAAGGGACGGACTCATCGACCAATATTTAATTCGAGTGTCATCATTCTCTAATGGTATTCAATAATTTCTTTTGATATGATAACTCAGATTCTAAAAGATCCTTCTTATTATTGAGACTACTAAGTCTATTCTCTAATTCATAACATTGGTTTTGAAATTCATCAATATCCAGCATTGTTATCTCATATCCTTCATCATTATTCAATACTTGATATGTTTGTGCAGCGGATTCTGATTCGATTAGACTCTGTTTCATAAATTCCAAATCTTCGATTATTGAATTTTCAGAATTTTTAATTTCCTTAATTTTAATTTCGGTTTCGTTTATTTTATTCCGTATAATGTGCGAATATTGGCTGTTTTCTTTATCTTGCTTTTGAATATCACGGATTTCTTGTAGGGATTTCTGATTTATTTGTTGGTTTAGGAAGTTTTTACTATATGTTAAAAATTGGTCTGGTCGATACATATAGAACCAAACATTTGCTTTAGTAACTATCTCTTCAACTAATTCAGGTCGAGGTCCAATAATTTTCCCATTAAATTTTGACCACCAATCTTTTTTCAATTCGTCTGTAATGAAAATAATTGGTCGATTGTCTTGTTTTGCCTTATCAATAATTTGATACCAAATAACTAAATCAGAATAAGCATTCGGTCCATCTTTTGTTTTCAAATCTTCATATCCAGGAGGAATCTGATTTTCAAATCGTGGTTTCGCCTCCTTAATGATTGAAATTAACTTGTCTGGCGGATAAGGTAGGCCGACTTTCCCCGCAAATAGCGATGTAATAGAATCTCGAATAGGATCATTTTTGAGAAGATCGGGATGATTTTCTTTACCAATTTCCATTTGTTGTACAATGCCAGAAAAAAACGTAGAAATTTGTTCCTGATACATGGCTAAATCAATATATGGATGTTTACCCACTTGACGTAATTCGGAGGTAATAACATTTTCTTGTTTCTTTAATACATCTGCTAAATTTGAATATACTTTGTATTGGGCATAAATGACATTTAACCGATTTTTTTGATATTCAAGCGCTATTTGATGTGGTATCCATATATGATCAGACAAAAAATTAAAGAGGTTGAGGAAATCATCACTTGTTTCTTTGGAATATCTGTATAAATTTAATAGGATGTTTGTATCTGGAACAACTATACAATTTTCCCAAAGAGTATCAAATTCCTCGTTAGTTGGTCGATAATAGGCATATAATGTTTTTTTCATTGATTGCTCTCACATGTTTTTTTTATGAGTGGTAGGTACCAAGAATGTTATATAATTTATAATAAGGGTTTTCAATTTGTTTTGTTTACAAAAAACCAACTGGAATCATTTATAAAAAATGCGATGTTCTCAATTAAGGGCAATTCTGAACAGGATACCTTCCCCGTCTAAAATTGAAACTGTAATCGAGGGCGGCGGCAGGCATCGCAACGGGGGTATGAGGGCATAGCCCCCATCAGTATTCGAAATTATTTTCCAGAAAAATAAAGAATCGATTATTCCAGCGACGCAAACTTCATGCTCCCGTCAACCAGCGCACTAACGGTCTCCGGCAACTTATCGATAGCAATCCGTACCTGCTTCATGCTGTCCCGGTCCCGGAGCGTGACGGTATTGTTCTCTTTCGTATCGTAATCGACCGTCACCGCGAACGGGGTACCGATCTCGTCTCCTGCCGCCGTTATCTCCGGCCAATGGCACCCGAGTCATCGTATTCAGCCTGGATGTCTGTATCGAGTCCCCCAGAATAAGAAAAATTCAGCACCGCGGTGATTAATAACAGCGATGAGTGAAAAAAAAGGTGCAGTTATATCATCACCGGCTGTTCTCTTTCAGGCAATGACGGATCGAACACCCGGCCCATGAACAGGATGTTGCCGGTCTCATCGTCCCAGATAAGGAAGACAAAGGGGTGATCGGCCCGGAACTGGACGGGGATATAGGCAGGTGGCGGTCCCTTGACAATCATCGCTCGTGCAGATGCAGCTGCAGAATACGTCCCTTCCTCCGTCACTTCTGCATGTGCCGTATGGACAACTTCATCGAGGTAAAGGGTATTCGTACCATCCATTCCCGAAAAATCGGCGCCACGGGAGAATGCCGCCGGCATGCCCATTGCTCTGAGGGTACCGGGCAATTCATACGAAGTATCGAGTGTAAATTTTGGGAAATAAACATCGACATGGCGATAGCCAAGGGAGGCCCGGATCCGGGCAAGTCCTTCCGGATTGAGAGCAGACTCTGCTGCGGCCAGGTCACCGGATTTCGGGAGAAGCACCAGCATGGAAACCGGTTTTTTATCGCCACGGGAATAGGGCATCTGGAGCACCTGCAGATCATCGGTTTCGCCGTACCCGAGGACCGTTTCTTTCTCCCCCCGGAACATCAGAGGCACTTCCACATCATTGCCGGTTGAACGGTGGAACCGGGAAATTGCGGTCTCATTTTTTGAAAATTCCTTCATCCAGCTGCCCTCGAAGTACACTGCATTGGTGAGCACGAGTTCAGTTACGGTTTTGATACTTCCGGCCGGCAGGAGATTCCTGATCTTTCCCTCCGTCTGGTTTTCGGTCCAGGCATTGATCGCGGCCCGGGAACCTTCAAGGTCATGCCGGAAATCCAGATTCACCGTATCTGCCGCATAGTACTTTTTTGCCATCCCGGTATAGGCTGGCAGGAAAGGGTAGGTCTTCTCAGCCCAGAGGGCATTTGCCGTATGCAGCGTATAACCGGCCCCCCCGTGGTTTAAGCGTTCATACACTTCGGCAGTCCCCTCGCGGCGGATAAGATCCTTTTCGGGCAGGTGGAATACGGTGCGAATCTCACCGGCAGTCTGCGTCTTTGCACCTTCAGAGGCGAGAGCAAATGCGGTTGAGATGCTGTACGGTGAGAAGAAGAGATTTTTTCCGGTATTGTCCGGGCTCTGGCTCAGGTTCGCATAGAGATCGAATGCAAACCGGTTATTGGCATCGATCATAACATCCCCGGGACTCGCATTCGTTCCATTCTCCGGAGATGCGTACACGGGTTTAATCTCCGGTTCCGGGGTGACGTGCTTCTCGCCCGGCCCCAGGCAGCCGGAAATAAAAATGATCCCGATAAGGACCAGGATACTTGTATAATAAAAAATCTTCATCAGGGTATGATTCAGCTGGCGCAAGGAAAACTACAGCGTTGAGTGAAAAAATAGTTGCGGTTATTGACGTGGTGATACTCAGTACGGCCCGCACATCACCGAGGCGGGATCTCCGTTACGGTGTTCACGCTCCATTGACTTCATTGCACTGACGACAGAGCTGTCACCTGCTCTTGTCCAGGTGACACCATCGATCGTATACCAGGCATCGTCCAGCCATTCACTCTCATCCCCACCTATTGCCCACAGTTTATTGTCATACACGAGCACTATTGGCTCCTTCCGGTACGAAACGGAAGGGGTT
>Ga0265296_1001295_pt1 | contig 29422 bp, 29 predicted proteins | sample MunlanPumphouse1_FD_189073 | JGI IMG/M metagenome (GOLD analysis project Ga0265296, IMG submission 189073) | Groundwater microbial communities from a municipal landfill in Southern Ontario, Canada - Pumphouse #1 | ecosystem: Environmental > Aquatic > Deep subsurface > Groundwater | place... | reverse complement strand
GATGGTTTCGGATAGTTGAGATTGATGCATGATTATTTACTGCAGGGCGGTAATCACCGCCACATTTACTACGTCTTCGGTTGAACAGCCGCGCGACAAATCATTAATGGGTTTAGCGCAACCCTGCAAAATTGGCCCCAGCGCCATGGCTTTGCCCAGCCGCTCGGTCAACTTGTAACCAATGTTACCGGCGGATAAATCCGGGAAAATTAAAATATTGGCCCGGCCGGCAATTGGCGAGCCCTTTGCTTTTTTCTTCCCGATTTCCGGGATCAAAGCGGCGTCCAGCTGTAATTCTCCGTCAATGGCCAGCGTTGGATCCGTTTTTTGGGCTAAGGCGGTGGCCTGGATTACTTTATCAACTGCAGGATGATGGGCACTGCCTTTGGTGGAAAAAGAAAGCATGGCCACTTTGGGAGTGGCATTAACCAGCTTTTTAAATGAGTCGGCAGTTTGGATTGCAATTTCGGCTAGTTGTTCTGCCGTAGGATCCGGCACTACGCCGCAATCGGCGTAAATAAGCAGACCGTTGACGCCAAAAGTTTGGTCCGGCAGCAGCATGACAAAAAAGCTGGAAATCAGTGACTGCTTGGCCTTTAGCCCAACACAGTGCAGTGCGGCCTGGATGGTATGCGCGGTAGAGTGGGCGGCTCCGGTGACCAAGCCGTCGGCCAAGCCATTTTTTACCAGTGAACTGCCAAAGTAATCATAGTCGTTCAGCATCAGTTTAGCGGCTTCTTCTTTGGTCAGGCCTTTACTTTTGCGGTTTTGGTAAAGCTGTTCACAAAAAAGATTAACGTGTTCAGAGGTTTTAGGGTCAAGCATTTGAGTTTGGCTTAAATCAATTGTCTGGGAGCCGGCCAGCTGATTAATGCTTTCCGGCTTGCCGATTAAAATGATTTGCGCCATTTTGTTTTTTGAAAGTATTTCGGCGGCTTTTAGAATACGCAGGTCATCGGTTTCAGTCAGAACGATTTTTTTGTTGAGTTTTTTGGCTTTGGCGTATAAGTTTTGCAAGAAATCCATAATTGACGGTCCTTCTTTTTTATTTTTTAGCAGGTAGCTGTCAACCGGTTGGCAACAATCCTACAACCAAATTTAAAAATTAGCAAATCAGCCCTAATTGTTTCAAATCAGCTTTAGAGTTAATGTCTTTCTTCCTCATCAGTTCCAATAATTTCAGCCAGATTTGAAAAGTGGTTTCGCAATCCCCAATCGCGCGGTGCGCATTGGGGATTGGGATTTTTAGATAATGGGCAATGGTAGATAGCTTATGGTTGATCAAATTGGGCAACAGAAAGCGCGCCAGCTTTAGGGTGCAAATGTTGGGGCTGGAAAGTTGCTGTCCCAAGGCCAGCAGGCAATGGTGTTTAATGAAATTGATGTCAAAATCCGTGTTGTGCGCAATTAAAACATCCGTGCCGATAAATTTCTTGAAATCGCTGAGGGCTGATTTTATCCCAGGATAACCGGCCACCATCTCATTGGAAATGCCGTTAATTTGGGTGATATGGGGTGGAATCGCATTCAACGGAAAAACCAGGGTATTAAAAATTTCCTTGACCTGTTTTTGACCAATTTTTAGCGCGGCTAACTCAATAATTTCATGTTGGGCAGGGTCCAGGCCGGTGGTTTCAATATCGATAATAGTAAAATTATCTTCTTCCAGTTCGGTCGGGTGATCGCCTAATATTTCCCGAGCGCGGGAAAGAAAAGGATAATCCTTTTCGAGTTTTTTAAATTCATCTTTATCCAAAAATGAGTTCATATTCTTTTGTCCCCAGGCCAATTTTTTCGGCATAAGCCAGCTGTACGTTGCCATCCAGGTCAGGGTAAATTTGCCTAAAAATATCCTTGCCGGCGGCCCGATTCACTAAATCCAGAGAGGCCTGGTCAATGGCTACCGGGTCAGTAGAACATAAAATTCCGATATCCGGCACAATGGGTGGGCCGTTTTCGCCGTAACAATCGCAATTAGGTGAAATTTCCAGCAGGTAGTTGAAATAAACGGCCTTGCCAGCTTTGTTTTTCAAGACACCCGCCGCGTATTCGGCCATCTTTTCCTGGACCGAATGGGGCTGCCCGTCCCAGGCAATTCGAATGGCGCCAAAGTTACACGCCGCAACACATTCGCCGCAACCGATGCATTTGGCGGGATCAATTTGCGCCTTTTGGGTTTTGGATTTGGGATTTCGGATTTCAAATGCTACTGCATTTGTTGGACACCACTGGACACATTTTCCGCAACCGGTGCATTTATCCGGATTAACCTCCGGCTTAATATCTGCATGCATCAGTTGCTTGCCCGCCCGCGTTCCGCACCCCATCCCCAAATTTTTAATTGCCCCGCCAAAAGCGCAAACGTCGTGTCCTTTAAAATGAGTTAGACAGAGTAGGGCATCGGCCTCCACCACCGCACTGCCTAATTTTACGCTTTTGAAATATTTGAGATTTACCGGCACTTCAATTGTGCTGTGGCCATGCAATCCGTCGGCAATAATTACCGGAGCAAAGTCGTAGCCGTGCTCCTGCGCGGTTTTAATATGCTCAACTGAATCCGAGCGGGAACCCTTGTAAATGGTATTGCAATCGGTTAAGAAAACATGCAGTGAGATTTTTTGCACTGCGGCCACCACTGATTTGACGTTTTGCGGCTTTAAATATGCCCGGTTGCCCCTTTCTCCAAAGTGAATTTTGCAGGCGATAAAATCATTGGCATTAAAGTATTGCGCCAAATCAATTTGGCTGAGTAATTGGGGAAGCTTGGCTACGGATTTAATACAGAAAACTTTTGATTTCATAAATTATATATCATGAGTTATATACATGCGGTTTACGGTGTTTTAAGTGTGGCATGAGTTCGCGAATCCGGTTAATGTCCGCCGTGTCAATTTCGGCTTTTAATACACCTTCGCGTTCTCCCAGCTTGCTGATGATTTTACCCATGGGATCAATTGCCAATGATTTGCCAAAATGTTTCAAGCGTTTTCCGCCGATGCGGTTTACCCCGATGACAAAAATCTGATTTTCAATGGCGCGGGCGCGCAAGACAATTTCCCAGTGGTCGTCGCGCGGCTTAGGAAATTGTGACGGCACAAACAAAATCTCTGCGCCTTTTAGAGTTTTAGCGCGAATTAATTCGGGGAAGCGCAAATCGTAGCAAATCGCTACCGAAATTTTGCCGTAAGGCGTAGGCAACACCAACAGCTCTTTGCCGTGTTCAAAAAACTGATCTTCACCGGTTAACGGGAAAGGGTGGACTTTGCGGTAGCGGGCTACTTTTTCGCCCTCTGGAGAATAGATGAAACAGGTATTATACAGTTTCCCGCCGTCAACTTCGGGGATGGATCCGCCAATAATATAAGCCGAGGTTTGCGCCGCACATTTTTTAAAAAAGACCTCAAAGGTTTCTTTGTATTTTTCGGCAAATAATGTGAGCTCGTTAAACGCAAAACCGGTGGCAAACATTTCGGGAAAAATCACAAAATTGGGATTGAACTTTGCGGCCTGGTCAACTAAGCGTGCGGCGCGCTTCAGGTTATCATCAACGTAACCGGTATAGACGTCCATTTGAATGCCGGCAATGCGAACTTTCATTTTTTGCCACCTTTTTCCAATGATTTAACCTGATGGAAAAAATCCAGCGCGTTTTTTACTTCCTTCATATCCTGCCAGGTTAACCATTTGGGCTTGCCAACCTCTTTGGATGGATTGCGCAATAAATACGCCGGGTGAAAGATTGGCATGACATCAATGTTGGTGCCGGGAAATTTAAACCATTTGCCGCGCAACTTTGTCATACCTTCTTCGGTTTTTAACACTACTTTAACTGCCGGAGCACCGGCCAGCAGTATGATTTTTGGGTTTATTAGCTTGATTTGCGCTTCCAGGCAAGGCCAGCAGGCCTCGGTTTCGGGGGAGAGGGGAGCGCGGTTTTCCGGTGGGCGGCACTTTACCGTGTTGGCGATATAAACATCTTTTTCGCGGTCAATTTCAACCGCTTCAAAAATTTTGGTCAAAAGCTGTCCGGCGCGACCGACAAAAGGCAATCCACTTAGGTCTTCTTGTTCGCCGGGGCCTTCACCAATTAACATTAAATCACAGGGTACCGGCCCGTTGCCAAAAACCACTTTGGTGCGGCCTTTATGTAGCGGACATTTAGTGCAGGTTTGGGCGTGTTTTTTTAGTTCTTCATAAGAGAGTTTGGCGAGGTCTTCGTTTTTAGAGAAAAGGTCCATACTTGATTAAAGTATACCAGATAATTTGGGCGCCAGAAAACGAAATTTGGGGTAAAAAGTTACGATATATATATAGTCAAACTGAAAGTTTGGAGAGCTATTATAATGGCCGGCATATTAGAAAGAACACGGGCAGCATTACGTTACGCGCATTCGTACAAATACCGTTTGCCGGGTGACCTCATAACCCGTAGGCAAACGCTGATCACCATTGATGAAACGGTGCGAAGACGCATTGTCCACTCTTTGACCTTCCATGAAGTGCCAAAAAATATTGACCATTACATCGATTGTTTACCTGCAGAAGAAACGCTCCAGGGCATAACCGACACGCAAAAAGAATACTTGTCGTTTACCGTCTATAGCCTTAAACAAATGGTTGCGGCCCAATCCGTTTCGGCCGAAGTGGCTTGGACACTGTTTTACGGAGAGTGGGGAAGAATCCCCTCGGTTGATGCAGATAATTTTGGCAGGATCAGGGGTGAATTCTGGGAACGAATTCGACCTCAAGTACAAATGCCTTCAATGCGCGATACAACGTCACTGCTACAATTTGAATTTTTTGCTCGGGCAGGTGAAGCCGGTTTGGCCCAATTTGAAAGATACCAAGCTTGGAGCCAGCAATTGGTCTTCGATGAGAAGAGTTGTGCTGGCATGCCCCCAGCCGTCAGGGACGAATATTGCAAAACCCTTTGGCTGGAAATGCGGCTCATAGAAAGCTTTGTGGGCTTAGTTGGCTTAAATCAAGATTTCGGAAAATTTGTTAAAAGCTCTGAAGATGGGAGAAGCCCAAGTTACGATAATGCTGATAATAGGGCAATTTACTGCTCAATTGATATTTTTTCTCCAACATTAGGAAAACAAAAAGGCGGCAGTATTGACAGCGCAATTAAAGCTGAAACGGGACACTGGATGTTTGCCCGCTTTGCAGATAGTAAAATCGATTCCTGGACGATGGAACTCATGGATCGAATGAATTGCGCTGGATTAACCCCAAGAGCAATGTTGCCGTTTGTTGGTCCTAGTTCTGCAAAAGATTTTAGCCCACTATCACCCGAAACGCTAACGTTTGTTCTGGGAGGTTACTATTTAGCCGGGGGGGTCCGGCTTAAAAAGGCGGAAGCCGACGTGCAAGTATATCCGCGCCATGCTCCGGCAAACAAAAATTATCTTCAACAGCAATTCGGACGGTTTGAGTTTATGCATGAAAATGCGGAATCGGTTGAACGTATGATTCGAGATTGTATATTGTTGGCTGAATCCCAAGGAAGAATAGAAACACGCGAGGCATACCCAATTTATCGAAGAGTTGGTTTGTACGTTAGTTTACTAGTGCTCGAGGGAAAAAACACCGAAAAAATAATTAGTAAATTACAAAATTTTGATATCCATGAAATAAATAATTATTTTGAAAATTACCAATCCAGAAGAAATATTGCCATGCAGCATGCTCTCTTGACAGGTGATTGGCGAACATTTAAGCGCACTTTGGAACTAATTGATGAATTTCGCGAGGAACAATTTACTGAAACATTATGGGAAATTATTAAGTCACCCAGAAATTATTGGTTTGCCTGCAGAGCAGCAAGAACAATGCTAAAAATTAAAGAAGCACCGTCCAATGAAGAGGGGGATTTCTTAAGAACGCTGGCCTTTTTCCCGCATCACAAAGAAGAAATTGTTGCGATGGGACAAAAGGCCTTACCGGCATTAGAAAAAATTGTAGACACATTTGATCCGAGACATGCCACCGCTAATGTTTCAGAAATATTAGGTAAGATTGGCGGCAAAGAGGCCGTTCGGATCTTGAGAAAAGTAAATACTGATGGGGAGGATGTCGCTGGCCAGATTTGTAAAGCATACTATTTGGCGAAAAATGGTGATAATAGTGAGCTTCAGATTTTATGGAATATGCACAGCTCTACAGCCAATGAAATAGCCGAACAATTTGATCAAGCACGCGCACGGAAGTATCTTCTTGATCTCGGCCTGTTATCTCATGAAGAACATGGGTGGCTCATCGCTGGCTATTGTTTCAGTGATTAACTTAATCCGCCTACAACTTCCCGCGACAGCGCACAATGTTAATGGGTGAAGTGCAGCTTGACAATCGTCCACGATTCGTCTACGATTCGTCCATGGTCAAAAACGGATTTAAGCCTAAATATACCATTACTGCCAAATTACTGGCTAATATCAAGAGAATTACGTCGCTGATTACAGATCTGAACCGTCGTCACCTGCAAAAAAATGTTGTAGTAGTACTGGAAAGACAAGCACGGGAACTTTCCACCTTTACTTCCACCAGCATTGAGGGAAATCCTCTGCCGCTGACCGAAGTTAAGCGGATTTTAAAAAATCACCCCAAAAATCTGCGTGATACAGAAAAAGAGATCGTCAATTATAACCAGGCGTTGAAAGAGTTAAATCAGCTGATCTTTCAGGGCAAAGTCACGCTGGATATTAATCTGGTGCAGAAAATCCAAAAAATGGTAACGAAAGGCCTGTTATCATCTGCTCGGTGCGGCCGTTTGCGCCAGGAGCCGGTCTTTGTAAATGATCCCAGATCTGGACAAACTATTTATTGGCCGCCGGACCAGGCAGAGGTTAAAACTCTACTAATTGAATTGCTGGATTTTATCCGCAGCAATCAGGAGAGGGTTGATCCTCTGATATTAGCGGGAATTTTCCATAAGCAATTTGTAATTATCCATCCATTTATGGATGGGAATGGCCGGTCGGCCAGGCTGGCCACCAAGATTTTGTTGGCGTCAATGGGGTTAAATACTTTTAACCTTTTTAGTTTTGAGAATTATTATAACCGAAACGTTGGGAAATATTTTTCACAAGTGGGGATAGCCGGCAATTATTATGATGAAAAAGATAAGGTGAGCTTTACTGCCTGGTTAGAATATTTTACGGATGGGATAATTGATGAGCTGTTAAGGGTAGGCAAGCTCATGCAGGCGGCGGTTGCTGAAGGAGAAGAACCATTGCTGCCACATCTTCGTCAAATTTTGGATTATATTGTAAAACACCAGCATATCACGGATAAAGAATATGCGAAAATTACTAAACGTAAAAAAGCCACCCGTAATGTGGATTTTAATAAATTGATTGCTCGCGGACTGATTGTTAAAAAAGGAAAAGGGAAAGCAACCTATTATGTAGCGACGGCAACATGATGTTATAATTTCAATAGGAGTTAATCTTGCCAAACACACAAATTACAATCTTAGACACCACCCTCCGCGACGGCTCGCAAATGGAGGGCATCAACTTTACCGTAAAGGACAAGTTGAAAATTGCCCAACTGCTGGACGACCTGGGTGTGCATTATATTGAAGGCGGCTGGCCGGGTTCTAACCCTAAAGATATCGAATTTTTTCTGCAAGCGCGCGACCTAAAATTGAAGCATGCAAAATTAACGGCGTTTGCATCTACCCGCCGGGCCAAGTTTTCGGCAGAGAAAGACCCTAATTTACAAGCACTGCTTGAATCTGAAACCCCGGCAGTGTCAATTTTTGGCAAGGCGTGGGATTTTCACGTAAAAGACGCGCTGAAAATTTCGCACGAAGAAAACCTGACCTTAATTGAAGATTCGGTGCGTTACTTAAAACAGCACGGCCGCGAAGTGTTGTTTGACGCCGAACATTTTTTTGATGGCTATAAGGCCAACCCCAAATATGCGCTGGAATGCTTAAAAGCCGCGGAGCGCGCCGGCGCAGATTATTTGGTGTTGTGTGATACTAACGGCGGGTCGCTGGCGTTTGAGGTCCAGGATATTATCGGAAAAATTTTGCCGCATTTAAAAACGCCGCTAGGCATACATGCCCATAACGATTCAAGCTGCGCGGTGTCGGTTTCATGTATGGCGGTAAAATGCGGGACATTGCACGTTCAGGGTACCATCAACGGTTATGGCGAACGCTGCGGCAACGCGGACTTATGTTCGGTCATCCCAATTTTGATGTTGAAGTTAGGGAAAAAAGTTATTGCGCCTGAAAAACTTAAAACTTTAACCGAGCTTTCACGACATATCAGCGAGATTGCCAATATGGTACCGCCGCCTAATCAGCCATTTGTAGGGAGAAGCGCTTTTACGCATAAGGGCGGAATCCACGTGAGTGCGGTATTAAAAAATCCGGAAACTTACGAGCATCTCAATCCCGAAAAAGTTGGCAACGAACGGCATGTTACCGTTTCCGAACTTTCGGGCGTCAGCAATTTGATTTTTAAGGCCAAGGAATACGGCGTGGATTTGACTAGCGACTCGCCGCATTTAAAAAAGCTGCTTAATCAATTGAAGCAGTTGGAACACGAAGGATTTGCTTTTGAAGAAGGTGAGGCATCATTTGAGTTGGTGGTCAAAAAAGCGGTAGGGCAGGCAAAACCGGTTTTCAAACTAAAAGAGTTTAAGGTTTCCTCAATTAAAGAAGGCCGCCAGGATACGACGGTGCACGCCAAGCTGGTTTTAGAAATCAAGGGGCAGGAGCGCGAAACCCGCGCCCAGGGGGATGGTCCAATCAACGCGCTGGATGCGGCACTCCGCAAAGCGCTGATCGAATTTTATCCGGAAATTGAGAGCGTGCGCTTAACCGATTATAAAGTGCGGGTGTTAGACAGCAAAGAAGGCACTGCGGCCAAAGTCCGCGTTATAATTGAATCGGCGGATGAAGATAAGGTATGGGTGACGGTGGGGGTTTCGACCAACGTGATTGAGGCCTCGTGGCAGGCGCTGGTGGATAGTTTAGAGTATAAGCTGATGCAACTTCCCAAGACGTCGGTTAAGGAGTAATCATCAATGACTTTTCCCTCTACCGCAAAAATTTTACCGGACGGGGCCATTGAAGTGGGGGGCGTTTCGGTGGCGGCGCTGGCCGAAAAGTTTGGCACGCCGCTTTACGTAATTGATGAGGAAACTCTGCGGCAAAAATGCCGCGAGTACCAGCTAGCTTTCCAGCATTACTATCCCAATACCCGCTTCATCTATGCTTCCAAAGCGCTTTCCACGCTTTCGGTAATCAAAATTATTGCGCAGGAGCATTTTGGTTTTGATGTTGCGTCCGGCGGTGAATTGTATACCGCCATTAAAGCCGGCGCCAATCCTGAAGCCATTTATTTTCACGGCAACAACAAATCGCCGCGCGAAATTAAAGAGGCGTTAAAAATTAAAGTAGGCCGGTTTGTGGTGGATAATTTTGAAGAATTAGCCGAATTAAATGAACAGGCGCGCAAACATAGGACCAAAGCCAATATTTTAGTGCGCTTGAACCCCGGAGTAGAAGCCCATACCCATGAATTTATCCAGACCGGCCAGACCGATTCAAAATTTGGTTTTCCGCAATCCGACCTGGAGCGCCTGATTACGGCGATCAAATCTGCGGATAATCTTAATTTTGTCGGTGTGCAGGCCCACATCGGTTCGCAAATTTTTGATCCCGGCTCGTTTGCCAAGGAAACTGCTGTGCTGATTGGCTTGGCCGCAAAATTCACTGGCGCAGGCCTGGAGATTGCCGAATTAAACCTTGGGGGCGGCATTGGAATTGGATATTTGGAAAACGAAGAAGTGCCGCCGATCGAAGAATATGCTAAAGCTATTGCGGCAGTTATTAACGAAAAAGGCCCCGCGGCTGGCATCGTTGCTCCCAAATTGGTTCTGGAACCGGGGCGGTCGATTGCGGGGGAGGCGGGTTTGACCATTTATCGTGTCGGTACGGTGAAAGACATTCCGGACATTCGCCGGTATGTAATAGTCGATGGCGGTATGTCAGATAATCCGCGTCCCATTTTGTATGGAGCTAAATATACGGTACTGGCCAACCGTTATCCGCCCGATTCAAAGAGAATTGCGGCAACCGTGGCCGGAAGATTTTGCGAATCCGGTGATGTTTTATTTAAAGATGTAATGCTTCCCGAAGTGAAGCGCGGCGACCTGTTAGTGTCTTTTTGTACCGGTGCCTACAATTACTCTATGGCCAGTAATTATAACCGGGTGCCCCGGCCGGCAATGGTTTTGGTGAATAACGGGCAGGCCAAATTAATCATAAAAAGAGAGACATACAAAGATTTAGTGAGGAATGATATACTGGTTTAGGTAATAATATATGTTCAATTATCCAATAACTTTTCGCTTTGTAGACGTAATCGACATCTTAATTGTTTCCGTAATTATCTACTATATTTTAGTGTGGATTAAGGGGACGCGCGCGGTACAATTAATCCGGGGCGTGCTGCTGCTGCTGGCAATTTACGCGGCAGGGAGATTTTTTGGATTTTATACTATCAATTGGTTGTTTGAAAAATTTACCGCAGTCATTTTGGTGCTGTTGATTATCATTTTTCAGCCGGAGTTGCGCCGGACGTTAGAGCGTTTTGGCCGCAGTAAGATTTTGGGTCAGATGGGGTTTACGGCGGAGCCGCACGGATCATGGTTTATCCGGCATTTGGTGCGCGCGGTGGAAATCCTTTCCGAAAATAAGATCGGCGCGCTTTTGGTCTTGGAGAGAAATTCTGGCATGACCGAATTTTTGGAATCGGGAGTTCGGTTGGATGCCATGACTTCAGCAGAATTAATTGTATCAATTTTTTCCCCGCGCAGCCCTCTCCACGACGGGGCGGTTATTTTTCAGGGGGAGCGGATGCTGGCGGCGGGCTGCCTTTTGCCGCTGTCGGAAAGCCGCTTGCTGGATAAGCGGTTGGGAACCCGCCACCGGGCGGCGGTGGGATTAACCGAACAAACCGATGCCCTGGTAATTGTGGTTTCGGAGCGCACCGGAACCATTTCCGTTGCCGAAAACGGGTTTTTAACCCGCTTTTTAACCCGGGAGATGCTCGAAGAAAAATTATTTAACCTTTACAAAATTGATGGAACGAAAACGGATATTATCCCATGGCCAATTTTAAAGAAAAAAACCGCAAAGTGACCGTATCCCTGCTTAAAAAACTCAAACAACGCCGCCAGAAAATTTCTGCGCTGACTGCCTACGATTACCCGTTTGCCAAAATATTGGATAGTGCAGGGATAGATGTAATTTTAGTGGGCGATTCACTGGGGAATGTGGTATTGGGTTACGAAAATACTTTACCGGTAACTATGGAGGAAATCCTCCACCATTTAAAAGCTGTACGGCGCGGCGTAAAGAGGGCGTTGTTGGTAGCAGATTTTCCCTTGCAAGGTTTTGCCCGTCAACCGTTTAAAAATGCCAAGCGCCTGATGGCGGCAGGGGCCGAGGCCATAAAAATTGAAGGTGTGCGGCATTTAGCATTAATCCGGCAGTGCCTGAAAGCTGGCATACCGGTGATGGGGCATATTGGATTTACCCCGCAGGATATTAAAAAGTTTGGCCGGCCGAGAATTGTGGGCAAAACTCCGGCTGAAGAAAAAGTCCTATTGCAGCAAGCTATATTATTGAAAAAAACCGGGGTTTTTGCGCTGGTTTTAGAGTGTGTTCCACCAGCTGTCGCTAAAAAAATTACCGCCGCGGTAAAAATTCCGACCATTGGTTGCGGGGCAGGGCCGTACACCGATGGCCAGATTTTGGTTTTATACGATATTTTGGGATTAACCCAAGGCAAATCACCGTGTTTTGCCAAGCAATATGTAAATTTGTCTGAATTGACAAAAGCGGCAGTTAAGAAGTATATTCGTGGAATCAAAAGATAATTCTTGCTAGCCCCCGTAGCTCAGTGGATAGAGCAGCGGTTTCCTAAACCGTTGGTCGCAGGTTCAACTCCTGTCGGGGGTATACTTAAAAATTTAGCTTGATACCGCCATTTTACTGCTGGTTTTTCAACCGCTTTCTAACGATTACACCGTTGGCCTACCCGGTTTATCTAACGATTGTCTAACTGGATGAGGGTGATTTCGGAGGTTATTCTCTAATTTGAATTAACATTCAGATTTGAAATAGTTTCATTGAAGTAATACAATTATCATAATATGGTTTATATCCCCAATTATTTATTGCCTCAATTACCCGTAAAAGACGTTGAAAAAATTCATGATCGATGGATTAGCTTTCCAGATGGCCAAGCATTGCAAAAGGCAATTCTTGAAAAAATAAAAGCTGGTGCGGGAGAGGATTTTTTACAAGTCGATTTTGAGGCAGGTAGACTTGGATTTATTGAACACCAATGGGACTTAAAGGGTTTTCCAATATCTGGAGTGGAGATAGATTTTCCTAAGAACGATAATTTTGAGGCGATAAACTTTTCCTATGCAAATTTCTCTAATTCTATATTTAGAAAGGCATATTTTAGATGTAATTTTAGCTTTATTTATGTTATGAATTGTGAATTTACAAGCTGCACATTTCATCTCAGTAGTTTTTATGGGGCCTCTCTAAAAAATGTTATCTTTAAGGGTTGTGATTTTATTGGAAAAACAGCTTTTACGCATACTAGTTGTTCGAATGTTAAATTCAACGATTGTTATTTTGAGGAAAACATTTTTATTGATTGTAAATTTGATGAGAACACTGAGATCGCTTTGCCAATAAGGAAAATCAGTGCTTCAAAAGATAATTCGACTTTTGAAGAAAAACAATTTGCCGAGATTTATAAGGGGATTAAGGAGGCTTATCTGTCGGGTGGCGTAACATCAAAATCACGTGATTACTTTTTCAGGCAAAGACAGGCCATATCAAAATTCAACAAGCAAAGCGTTCATAATATTCACAGATTAACCGATTTTCTATTCGTAGAGCTTCTGACAGGTTATGGAATTAGACCTTTTTGTCCACTTATAGCAATGTTTATTTGGTTTTTGATTGTCTTGCTAATTTTTTCATCAAAAGTTGGCATGTCAGATGGGATTATTTTGACCTCTGGTGCTCTCTTTACATTTGGGGCGAATGCCGAGCTACTTAAAAATATGGGGTTTATTTATATAATGCTTTATGTGATTACCTCTTTTTTGGGCATCTCGTTAACTGCACTTTTTATTACAATAATGGCAAATGTTTGGCTAAACGATAGATAAAAACGGTGGTTATTTATTCCTAACTGGTTTAACTTGGGATCAATTGTTTGCTATAATTCAAGCATTAAATGCTTAACGACCAGCAAATAAGTCAATCCCAAAAGCTATATAAAAAACGCTATGGCATAACAATAAGCAAAGAAGTTGCCATTGAGAAGGGCACTTGGTTAATTAATTTGATTAGATCGGGTTATCGGCCATGACTGGCCGGGGCGTTAAGACAGGAAAAATTCTGATGCCTTAATTAACTGTGGCTTTGGGGATTATATGAATGATGAACAATTTACGGCAAAACAGGTTTATGTTTTAGTTTTTGCTATTGTTGTTGGCATTGCTTTTATAGAAACCTCTAAAGGTGCGGTGTGGGAATGGATATTTTGGAAGGAATTTTTGCCTAAAGTTATAGTATATGGTGTAATAGTTGAATTTGTAGTAGTTTGTTTATCAAATTATTTAAGCAAAAGGGGTCATTAATTTTTCTTCGTCAAGAAATATCATGTTCGCTCCTCAATTCATCATCTGCATTATTGGCTCCATTGAGTTTTTTATCCTAGCTAGCTGTCGTTTTGTGCAAATTTCTTTGATATTCTGTGCATTGTTTTATCCTAGTTAAGATTGACAAGCGGCAAGGTATTGTTTATAATATTCGAAACAATGAAACAGCTATATGAATTACATGCGGAAATTTGCGAAACTTTGGCTAACCCTATAAGAATAGAAATTATAAATACTCTGCGAGATAAGGAATTGTCAGTTGGGGCATTGTTATCCAAGTTAAAAATCAAAAAAGCTAATTTATCCCAACATCTTGCCTTGATGCGAGCCAAAGGCATTGTTAAAGCCAGAAGAGATGGAATTAATATATTCTATCGAATTGCCAATCCGAAAGTCATTAAAGCCTGTGACATTATGCGGCAGGTCCTCATAGAGCAACTAACCAATGTAAATAAGACGCTTAAAAAATGGGGAAAATAAAATCATGAAAATAAGAGATAGCGGAATGCCTGATCGTGAAATGTGGGAAAAGTTCTTTCAGCCGGAAAAGATTATCCAAACACTCGGCATAAGCGAAAAAACGGTTGATGTAGCAGAGTTTGGCTGCGGCTATGGCACATTCACTATTCCAGTTGCCAAGATCATCAAAGGCAATGTTTTTGCACTTGATATTGATCCTGAAATGATTAGCGCTACTTTAAATGAAGCAACAACGCATGGTTTAAAAAATATTGAGGCGATTTTACGTGATTTTATGGCTGAAGGGTCGGGGTTAAAAAAAGAAAGTGTGGATTATGTCATGCTTTTTAATATTCTTCACCTTGAAACTCCAGTTGCCTTGCTTAAAGAAGCATACCGGATACTCAAGCCGGAAGGAAAGGCCGGCATCCTCCATTGGAATTATGACCCAACTACTCCCCGTGGACCATCGATGGCGATTCGTCCCAAGCCGGATCAATGCCTTAAGTGGGCACAAGAGGCAGGATTTTATAATCCAGGCCTGTTTGATTTAAAGCCGTATCATTATGGCATTGTGATTTCAAAAAAAGGGGGATAAAATGAAAATTGGGATAATTATTGCTAGCAACGATGCGGAAACGTGTTGGAACGCTCTTCGGTATGCCAATTATTCTTTAGGACAAAAGGACGAGGTTAAGGTTTTTTTTATGGGCAAAGGTGTTGAGTATCAAAAAGTTAGCACAGATAAATTCAATACCATTGAGCAAGCCGATAAGCTTATAAAATTCGGGGGCAAAGTTTATGCTTGTGGAACCTGTATCAAATCTAGAGAACAAGCAGGGTCAGAAATGTGCCCGATTTCAACACTGAAAGATATGTATGAAATAGTAAAAGAAAGCGATAAAGTAGTTACATTTTAACAAAAGCGTTTTGAAAACCAGTTGCGGTCACAGAGGTGTTTGCCCGTCGACTAATTCATCATTTGCATTATCGGTTCCATTGAGTTTTTCATCCTATCCAACCCACCGGGGCACAATTTGCCGTAGCACTATTCCTCCTTTAATCCACTCAAGCGTCGAGTAAAATAAAAGTGCAGTTTAGTATTTTGTATGTTATTCTATCTAAACAAATTAATTCGATAGGAGGTAAATCATGAGTTGGACATTATTTGGACAGATTGCGTTATTGATTGTGATTTTTGTGTTGTTAAAAACTTGTGCCATGTGCATCTGCTGCAAATGCAGTAAAGACAAAAATAGCACAACCGGTAAATGTTGTTAATATTTGTTAGAAATTGAGCCTGCAACCGGTAATATCTCTCGATATTCTCCCGGTTGCAGGTTTTCTAGTTTAAAAGCACCAATACCAACTCTAATCAGTCGCAGGCAGGGAAATCCCGTGGCCGCAGTCATTTTGCGCACCTGGCGGTTACGTCCTTCATAAAGCGTTATTTTAAGCCAAGCCGTCGGTTTGTTTTTTCTAAAGCGGATTGGTTTTGGCCGCGGCCAAAGATTCTTTGGCTCGGAGATTATTTCTACCTCGGCGGGCAATGTTTTTTGTTCTTCAATTACTATACCATTACGTATTGGCGCTAGCTCTGCGTCCGCCGGAATGCCTTCCACCTGCACCCAATAGGTTTTTGGCTGTTTGCTGTTGGGCGAGCTGAGTTGATGGTTAAGAGCTTTGTCATTCGTCAAGAGCATCAGGCCTTCGCTGTCAAAATCGAGCCGACCGACCGGATAGATGTTTGTAATCGGAACCAAATCTTTAAGGGTGGGACGGCCAAGTTTATCGGTAAACTGAGGCAGTACGCCAAAGGGTTTATTGAGTAAAACATACCGATGCTTTGCGTAATGCAGATTTAACTGGTGGCGCTTTTTGGGCACGAATTATTGCGCCTGGTTTTTACGCTTTTCTTTTTTCAGCGCGCGTTTTTCCATCAGCGTTAATTTAGGGGCTTTTTTAACATTTTTGTTGCTGGTTTGTTCTTTGCTGGCCATTTTTGCACCTCCAATGTAGTTAATTTTAGCATGTGCGGTTTAGATAAAAAAGGATTATCTCTACGGCTCCGGTGTCGGTGCATTGGTGGTCCCAACCACCCATTGCGCGGGGTTTTGCCAGCTGGCTTCGGTTGTCAGCGCAAAATTAACAATTACATCGCCCAGTGCTTCGATGGTAACTAATTCGGGTAGTTCAAAAGAATAAAAGATACGTACCGCGCGGGCCCCTTGAACAAAGCACCATGCCTCAACCGTTTTTCCGGTAGCTTGATGGATTAATGTAGACATATCGGTGTAGCGCTGGGAATATAACCCCCAAATCAGATCAGCCTGGGTAGAAGTTACGGGATAGGGATCGGTATAGGTTTTTCCTTCAATGGTTACAGTTCCACCGGAGCCGGCGGCACGTTCATACCAGTATTCATGGTTCATGGTAATATATGACGGGTATTGTTTTGAGGTTGCGGTGGTGGTGCCTTCATCCCAAATTGCCCGCTGAATTGCTTCCAGCGTAGAAGAGTAATTATTGATATCATCCAATAGAACAATCAAATGTGCACGGTTAGGATAAAGCGACCAAAACCCGATATGAACTTGGGTATCGGCTTGGTTGAGCCGTGGTTCCAGCGCAATGGCTTCATAAAAAAGCGTAGTAATAAAAGCATCATCTGAAAGCAGTGCAATTTTTACTAGGGGGTCGGTAAAAATGGGGCCGGAGGAATTTGGCGCAACCTGCCCGCAGGCGGCAAGAATAAAGACAAATAAGATAACGGAAAGGGCCGGAGCGATTAATTTGCGGCGAAAAATACTTTGCATGAATTAATTGTACACGATTTTTTGGCATCCGGCTTGACAGATTATTGCGTTAGCGCATAATTTAGGTATGAAAAGGACATTTTTCTGCTTGCTGGTTGGTTTGTTGGGATTAACTTTAGTTATAAGTTGCGGCGGGGGAAGCGGCGGCGGCGGTGGTGATACTACTAATTACACAATTTCCGGAAAAGTTGGAACCGTTTCGGCGCGCGGAGGAAGAGCTCTTTCTGATTTGTCGGTAACCAATATTGTCGCAATTGCATCCACTAACCATAAATATTCTGCTACGCTGGATAGCGACGGTAATTTTACTATCAAAGTAAAGAGTGGCTACCCGTATGCCGTAGGATTTTATAACCAAACCGGCACTACCATTACTCTTCTGGGATATTTGCGCCAGGATCAAGTAGATTGGCATTCCCTGCCGCTGATGGATCCGGCAACTACCACAACCAATTTGGGTACAATTGAAATTGATACTACTAGTATCGAGGCGATCCCGTCAATTGGGTTAAATGATTTGTTGTCGAACGTAAATATGGATCTAGCCACCGCAAATTTATACGGTGAAATTGACGGGATGATGACTCAGTTTACAAATGTAGATGTTGACGGCAACGGGGTTTTTGATTTCCTGGAAAGCAAAGCATTTATGCTGGATGTGATTGTGCAAATCGGAAAAAGCAATGGCCTGACCAGCGGTGAGCTGGCTCTAATGCAGGATCAATGGTATGAAAATTATTACGCTATTCCAAATAGCTATCAATTTTTCTTTTACGCGACGGAAGGCAGTGGGGGATCAGATAAACCAGCGGCGGGGACTCCGGCTACACTAAGGTTTCCGCAAATGGTTTATGACATGGTGGGAAATGGTAAAACGGCTATCGCTGGTTTTACGGCAATCGGTTACGGCTGGAGCGTTAGCACGTTTGAAGGTAGTTCTGTAAACAGTTCTTATGTTACGCCGGAGGTGGTCCCCAGCGGATCCTATACTTACGAGGTTTCCGGACGGGCCAATTATACGTTTCACAATATTCAAGGTTCGGCGGCGGTGGCGGTGGGGTTAACCGAAAATGTCATTTACCCAGTCATGAAACTTACTACCAGCGAAGCCGGAAAGCTGGCAACGGTTTATTATAAATGGATGATCCGTGTCGGCACCACCACCCGGGAAGCTACCTTAGCTGAAATTAGGGCGTTGATTGCCGATTCCGATTTAAGTGAAGATTGTTTTGTGCAAACCAGCCCGACAATTAGCGTAGAAACAAACGATGGGGTGTACCATCCGCCCATAAAATTGGCACGGAATGAGGGTGAATCCACCATTGATTTAAGCAGTTGGAATGTAAGCGTATCAGATATAACTAAGATAGTGGTGGGCTATTGTCTTAGTACTAATTTGGATTGCCGGTATTATTTCTTTCAGTAGAAGGTTGATTTTTGCGGGTGCGATTTAAGGGTGGCATTTAAAATGGCAAAAGTAACAATTTTAGGCGCGGGGAACGCCGGCCATGCTTTTGCATACGATATTTCTAGAAACGGCGGAGAGGTGTTGCTTTTTGAGCATCCGGATTTTGCCAAAAGCTTAAATGGGATAAAAGAAAAAGGCGGGATCGAAGCGGTGCCGGAATTATCGGGAGAGGCCGGCGGCGCCAAGGGTTTTATGCCGGGGTTTGCAAAGGTAGCTAAAGTTACCACCGACCCAAAAGAAGCCATGGATTTTTCGGATATCATCATAATGTGTGTGCCGGCTTTTGGCCAGGAAGCAATTTTTAAGCTGATTATGCCGTATCTACGCGACGGAATGATTATTTGTCTGCTTCCCGGCAATTTTGCTTCTCTGATATTTTCAAAAATATTGAGAGAAGCAAACGTTAAGACAAAGGTAACGTTTGTTGAGGCCAGCACCATCCCTTATGCGGTCAGAGTAGTCGGCCCAGGCCAAATTTACCTGCTGGCCAAAAAAACCGAACTATCGATTGGTGTTTTCCCTTCCAAAGATACAAATCAGACCGCGGAAAAGCTTAAAGATGTGCTGCTGCTTAAACTAGAGTTGGATGCTAATGTTTTGGGCGCGGCCATGAACAACGTGAATATGATTATTCATGTTCCTACCGCAACTTTGGGGATGGGACCGATGGAATCCAGACAAGGAAAGATTCAATTTTATGCCGAAGGCGCATCAGATACAGTTTCGAAAGTACTGGAAACAATGGACGGCGAGCGGCTGGCGGTGGGGGCGGCGTTTGGCCTAAAATTGCCGTCTTTTTTGGATATCGTCAATAACTTTTATAGTTTAAGCATGAAGAGCATTCGTGACTTTACCAAAAATTCTCCATACCATAATCTAGTGCCAAATGATTCCCCCAAGAGTCCCAAAGAACGTTATATCAGCGAAGATTGTCCGTTTGGTTGTGTCCCGACCTATTTTCTGGGCAAATTGGCGGGGGTAAACGTGGCAACTTTTGAGGCCATCATTCGTATCGATAGTATTTATAATGACACTAATTATTTCGATGAAGGGCGGAATCTGGACAAACTTGGGCTGGGTGGCATGCAGGTTGACGAAATTAAATCCTATCTTGAGTCCGGGGTTTAGATGGAAGAGTATATCCTCACCGATAAATTCAAACAATTTTGGCTGATTGCAATTATCTGTTCCGTTGCCTTTATGATTCAGCTGGATTTTACCTCGTTAAATATTTCATTGGCGGCGCTGGCTAAATTTTTTGGAGTAAAAGTTGGTATGGTGGCCTGGTTGCCTACCATATACCTGTTGATTATCACCAGTATGCTCCTGGGTTTTGGCAAATTAGGTGACATTATTGGTTACCAGAAGGTTTTTCTGGCCGGGCTGGTGGTTTTTTGCCTGGGTGCCATCGCTTGCTCTGTGGCGCCTAACTTTATTGCTCTTTTTCTGGCGCGCGCTTTTCAGTCGCTGGGACTGGCAATGTTTAGTCCCATCTGTATTGCTTTTTTGACCTACTACCTGCCGGCAAATGTGCGCGGGCGGGCCTTAGGGCTTTATGCTACAGCGCTGGGGTTAGGGATGACCACCGGGCCGGCGCTGGGCGGGTTAATTACCAGCTGCTTAAGTTGGCGCGGCAATTTTATTTTAGGTGCCGTGATTTCTTTGATAATTTTTATAGCTGGATTAATCTTGCTTCCGTCAAAGCAGGAGAAAGCATCTGATTCGCGTTTTGATTATTTGGGAGCACTGCTTTTGTTTATCGGTATGGTCGGTTTTTTATTTGCTCTGAACACGGTTGCCAAAGCCGGCTGGAGCCACCCAAAGGTCTTGACCGGCTTGATCTTATCGCCCTTAGCTTTTGTTTTTTTTATTTTACGGGAAAAAAAGGTCGCTTATCCACTGCTTGACCTCACGCTCTTTGGCAACCTTAATTTCACTTTTGCCGCGCTGGCCGCGCTTTTTGGCTTGGCGATGAATATTGGCATGGGGTTCCTGTTTCCCTTTTATCTCCAGATGATGATCCATTTGTCGGTTATCCAGATGGGTTTTCTCCTGATGTGTTCTCCAATCATGTTGATGCTGTTGTCGCCAATTACCGGAAGTTTGTCGGATTATCTTGGTTCAAGGCGGCTTTGTATGACGGGAATGGGGTTGGCGGCGTGCGCTTTTTTACTGTTTACCTTTTTAACTCCGCAGTCCAGCCAGTGGCAGATTGTGCTGGGTTTAATATGTATGGGAACCGGAATGGGTTTCTTTATTGCGCCCAATAACCGCCTAATGATGCAAAACGCCCCGGTGGATAAACAGGGAGTGGCTTCGGGAGTGTATAAAATAGCGCTGAACGCGGGTTCATCCATTGGTATTGCCAGCTATATGCTGGTGATGTCCTACGTGGTAATCTTTGATGTTTCAAAGATGAATATCATGTTGGGTTCAGTTCGTCAGCATCCTGAAATATTGCTGTCCGGTTTTCGCGGTGCTTTTATCTTTGGAATGGTAATGGCGCTGATTACGTTTTTCTTTTCTTTTTTGGCAAAAGACAAAAAATAGGAGGGAACAGTATGGCAGAAAATATTAAGATAGACGATTCGCGCTTTTTTGATGCCAAACGGATAAAAGATTTGGGCGATGCGATTTTTGCCTTTGCCATGACTTTTTTGATTGTAACAATCGATATCCCTAAGGTTCCGCTGAGCCAGTTGCGGCATGAACTGGTCAAAATGCTGCCCGACATCCTGACATATGTTTTAAGTTTTTTCTTGCTGGCAATCTTTTGGATGACCAATCACATCCATATGAAAGATATAAAACGAGCTGACAGCCGGCTGGTTTGGATCAGTATGCTGTTGTTTTTGTCGATTGTTTTTGTCCCGCTGACAGCGGATATTTACACTTTTTATGACGGGTCGCGCCTTGCCATGCTGGTTTTTAACCTTAATATGCTTTTTGTCGGCCTTATTTTTATGCTGCAGTGGCATCATCTGGCGGTCAATAAACTGCACCACGAAGAGTTTATGCCGGAAGAAATCCGGGACCGGTATACAATCAGCCAATCGCTGGTCTGCGTGGCGTTGGTGGCGATAATTATTGGTCTCTTTTATCCTGCGTATTCTGCTCTGGCCTATCTTTGTTTGGGAGCTTACCGGATACATTTAAGAAGCCGGTGGAAGCAGAAAGTTGCCACCCCTGGCCTTTAATTTGCAGTAACTACCGAATAACGGTAAACATTCAGTTGCGCCGTGATGGTTTATCTTTAACAACTCAACATTAATATCACTACTATGCTGGCTAATCATTAATGCTAAACCGTCGCTTTCCAGGTCGCCGCAAGTTAAAAAATCAATCCCGGATTGATTGCTGATTTTAATTGCCAGAGAATTGGCGTTATCGGTATCGCCGGTTGAGATAAATTCTGCAGTGGGGGGAAAGTAGACCCGGAAGGTCAGGTTGTCTAACGTAAAGCTGTACCCATCGCGGGCTTCAATGGTGGAAATGGAAGCCGCAGAAATTTGGTTAAGCAAGGTTAGCCAGGCGGATTCGGTCCAGGGAAAATCGGCATAAATAAATGCTTCTGCAGAAATATGGCTTAGGATATCGGACATCTCTCCGTATTGGTAGATTGTTGACCGCAGCTGCCCAACAGCAATGCGGCGATAATTATTAGATAGCAATAATACAGTTTTTGCATATTAACGTTAATTATATAACAAATAAAGTCGGGCTTCCCAGTACTCTGCCCGCAAGCGCGAGCTCCTAATAGATATGCTATAATTCCTGGCAAGATGTCCAGCCGCCCGTTAAATTTAGCCATTCTTTGGCACATGCACCAGCCGTTTTACAAGGATCTGGTGACCAATGAATTTATCCTCCCGTGGGTTCGCTTGCACGCCATTAAGGACTATTATGATATGCTGGTGGTCCTGGATAAATTCCCAGAGGTAAAAGTAAACTTCAACTTGGTGCCTTCCTTACTGCTGCAAATTGAGGACTACGCCGACCCTAAAAACTCGGACCAGTGCCTAAGCTTAACCCTGAAAGATCCGGGAGAGTTGACGCTGTCAGAGAGGGTTTTTATCCTCCGCAATTTTTTCATGGCCAACTGGGAAATCATGATCCGCCCGTACCCCAGGTATTGGGACCTTTTGATGAAGCGCGGCCGGTTTGTGTCCCCGGCAGAGCTCAAAAAAGTAGCCGAAAGGTTTTCCAAGCAGGAACTGTTGGATTTACAGGTGTGGTTTAACCTGGCCTGGTTTGGGTTTATTTATAAAAGTGAAGACCAAACTATAATTGACTTAATCAACAAAGGCAAATATTTTAGCCACGAAGATAAGCTGGCGGTGGTGTTGAAGCAAAAAGAAGTGATGGCAAAAATTATCCCTGCTTATCGCGCCGCGCAAGACCGCGGACAGGTAGAGTTAAGTGTTTCCCCGTTTTATCACCCCATCTTGCCGCTTTTATGCGACAGCAATTCAGCACGTGAAGCTATGCCGGATATCCGGTTGCCCAACGTGCCTTTTCGCCATCCCGAGGATGCCGAAGCGCAAATCCGCTTGGCGGTTGAGTATTACCAGGGCCGGTTTGGAAAACAACCGGCGGGGATGTGGCCGTCCGAGGGCTCGGTTTCCGAACAGATTATCCCGCTGTTGTCCAAGGCGGGAATTAAATGGATTGGGACCGACGAAGGGATTTTACTCCAAAGTTTAAATAAGATGGGGCGGCACCGCACCTCCCTGCCGGCGGAAGAAATTTATCAGCCCTATTTGGCGGAACATGACGGGGCCGAGGTTTCAATGGTATTCCGGAACCATTTTATCTCTGACCAGGTTGGGTTTGTTTACTACCGCTGGAAAGTGGGGGATGCGGTGGCGGATTTTATGGGTCATCTCAATAATATCCGCTTGAGTTTGCCGGAGGACGGGAAAGAATACCTGGTAACGGTCATCCTGGATGGAGAAAATGCGTGGGAATATTACCCCAACCAGGGGCAACAATTTTTAGCGGCCTTTTACGATGGCTTGCGTTGCAATCCCATGGTCAGGACGGTTAAAATTGGCGACTACCTTTCTGCTAATCCGCCAACAAAACGCCTTTCCCGGCTTTTTGCCGGTTCGTGGATTGACAATAATTTCAAGATTTGGATTGGACATGAGGAAGATAACTCGGCCTGGAACTATTTAAACGAAGCGCGCCTGGTATTGCATGACGCCAACGTCGACAAAACTTCACTGGCCTGGCAGGAGTTTTATATTGCCGAGGGGTCGGATTGGTTCTGGTGGTACGGGGATGACCACTCTTCCGATAACGATGCCGAATTTGATCTGCTTTTTCGCAAACATCTGAAAAATGTTTACCAGCTTTTGGGGCGCCCGTCGCCCAGTTACCTGGAAATGCCTATCAAGAAAATCCACAAGATCCGTCCGGTGAGAGAGCCGGCTTACCTAATTGAACCAGTTTTGGACGGCGAGATTACAAACTATTACGAATGGCTGGCGGCCGGTCACTTTGATATTGCCAAGGCCAACGGTGCCATGCACCAGTTTGAAACTATCTTAAACCAACTTTATTTTGGTTTCAGTTTAAAAAATCTGTATTTCCGGCTGGATTTGGGCTTACCCGCTTATAACCCGGAGATGCAGGTCTTAGCGTACGTTTTTATTTTAAGGAATGATTCCCGCCATCTCCATGTCCAGGCGGAGATTTCTTTTTCTCTGCCAGCAAAACAATACGTTTTTAAGGTAAAAAACCTTGCGGATGGAGCCGAAAAAGAGTTACAATTATTTGCGGTCGGCAGAATTATTGAAGCGGCGATTCCTTTTGCCGACTTGGCCGCTCAACCCGGTGATTCAATTGAATTTTCGGTCTCCATTTTAAAGCACGGGGAAGAACTGGAACGCTGGCCCCGCGACTCAATGCTGAACGTGGTGGTTCCATCAGAAAACTATGCGCTGGAGCAATGGTTTGTTTAGTAAGGGCCTTTCAATATGAATAAAGTTAAATTTTTATTTGGTATTCACTGCCACCAGCCGGTGGGAAATTTTGAGCACGTTCTTGAAGACAGCTACCAAAAAGCATATTTACCTTTTATCCAAACCATGGAAAGGCATCCCACGATAAAATTTACGGTGCATTACAGCGGGATTTTGTACGATTGGTTTTTGGCTAAACATCCTGAATTTTTGGATTTACTGCGCAAATTAGTGCAAAGGGGACAGGTTGAAGTAATGTCGGCCGGCTATTATGAACCGGTCATCCCGATTGTCCCGGATACAGACAAAATCGGGCAAATCAAAATGTCAAACCAATTCATTGAAGAAAACTTGGGTTATACGCCCAGCGGCATGTGGTTGACCGAACGGGTTTGGGAGCCGCATCTCCCTCAAATTATTGCTCAGGCGGGCTTGCAGTATGTAACCGTGGATGACTACCACTTTTTGTCAGCCGGGATTCCAGCCGATCAATTGTTTGGTTACTATTTGACTGAAGAGCAGGGAGCAACTCTCAAGGTTTTTCCGATCAGCAAAGATTTACGCTACTTGATCCCTTTCCGGATGCCGGAAGAAACCATCAATTATTTGCGCAAATTATCAGAAAAAGGGGATGGGGTTGCGGCAATTTTAGCGGATGACGGGGAAAAATTTGGCGTGTGGCCGGGGACCCACAAATGGGTTTATACGGACGGTTATCTGGAAAAGCTCCTGACCCAATTTGAGCAAAATTCTGATTGGATTGAGTTTGTAACTTTTTCACAGTATTTGGAGGAATTTCCACCGGTGGGCAGGGTGTACTTGCCGACGGCTTCCTATTTTGAAATGATGGAATGGTCTCTGCCTACCGCCTCCGGCAAAAAACTGGAAGCCGTGGTATCAGAGCTGAAGCAATCCGGCAAGTTTGATGAATACAGCCAGTTTTTTAAGGGCGGCTTTTTCCGGAATTTCTTGGTTAAATACCCCGAATCCAATAACCTGCACAAGAAAATGCTTTACGTCAGCCAAAAATTAGAAGAATTGAAAAAGAAAAGGGCGTTTGCCAAATTGGATCCGGCCGCGGTCAAAGCGGCAGAAATTAATTTATATAAAGGACAATGCAATTGTGCCTACTGGCACGGGGTTTTTGGCGGGCTTTACCTTAATTATCTGCGGCACGCTATTTATGAACATTTGATTAAAGCCGAATGCGCACTGGAAGAACTTGCCGGTGTAAAAAAAGAAGACGTAAACCTGGCAATTTTGGATTTTGACCGTGACGGCCGCGAAGAAATCATTATTTCAAATGATAAATTGAGTTTGGGGATTAGCCCGGCGCTAGGAGGGGCAATTTTTGAGATGGATTATCGCCCAAAAGCATTTAATTTGTTAAATACATTGGCCCGGCGGGAAGAGGTTTACCACCAAAAGCTGATGGGAAAGGGCGGGATGAGCATACAGGAGGGAGTTTCCAGTATTCATGATTGTCTGACAGCCAAGGAAGCGGGGTTAGATAAGGCCTTGATTTATGATTGGCACAATCGTTATGCCCTGCAGGATCATTTTTTAGCGGCCGATACCAATTTGGAAAACTACCGCATGGTTAAATACCGGGAGGCCGGAAACTTTACCATCGAACCCTATACGTATAAGACCAGCCGGTCCAAAAATGAGGTTGCCGTAAATCTTGCCAGAGAGGGTAAAGTTGCTGGGGCACCCATTAAGGTTGAAAAATCAATAGTGTTGGTAGCCACCGCGGCGGAAACTGCGTTCAATTACGCTGTTTCCAATCAATCTGCGGATACGGTTGAGGTTTGGTTTGGCGTTGACTTTAATTTTTCAATGCTGGCGGGCTCGGCGCCAGACCGCTATTACCAAATTGATGGGCAAAACCTGCCGGACCGAAATTTAAACAGTTGCGGTGAATCCGATAAAATTTCCTGGGTTAAGCTGGTTGATGAGTGGGATGGGTTTGAAGTATTATTGAGCGTGGACAAGCCGGCGCGGCTGTGGCGCTTTCCAATTGAAACCGTGTCGCAGTCCGAGTCCGGGTTGGAAAAAAACTATCAGAGTTCCACTGTTTTTCCGAGCTGGAAAATTAAGCTAAAGCCGCGGGAAACGTGGAAGGTTAAAATGACGTTGGCAATAAAGGATAGGGCATAAGGAGGCCAGAAATAAAGTGCCGGAATTACGCAAAGATCCAATTTCAGACCGCTGGGTGGTAATTTCAACCGAGCGCGGACGGCGCCCGGCGGATTTTGGCATAACTTCAGTTGGGACCGATGGCTTACCCGGTGGTTTTTGCCCGTTTTGCGAAGGGCACGAAGACCGTACCCCGCCGGAAATTATTGCCTGGCGCCATCCCGGCTCCTTGCCCAATACTCCCGGCTGGGATGTCAGGGTTACGCCCAACAAGTTTCCAGCACTGATAATCGAAGGGGAGGTCAAACGCAGCGGCAGGGGAATGTTTGATATGCTAAGCGGAATCGGCGCCCACGAAGTGATTATTGAAACCCCAAAGCATGACCTAAACATTCCGGACATGGAAGACAGCCACGTTGAAAAAATATTTTGGGCATATAAACAACGGATCCTTGATCTTGAAAAAGACAAGCGTTTCCGTTATATCCTGGTTTTCAGAAACTATGGCCGGGCGGCGGGGTCTTCGCTGGCCCATCCGCATTCGCAATTGATTGCTACCCCCATCACCCCCCGTTACGTTAAACTGGAGTTGACCAACTCCCGGCTTTATTTTGCGGAAAAGGAACGGTGTATTTTTTGCGACATGATTCAGCACGAACTGGGGACCGGAGAACGTTTGGTATACGAAAACGAATATTTTGTGGCGTTTTGTCCTTTTGCCGCACGTTTTCCGTTTGAGGTTTGGCTGCTGCCGCGCCGCCATCAGTACGGGTTTCAAATTTTGCCGGACGATGAACGGATCTTATTGGCCCGCTGTTTAAAGGATGTATTGAACCGGTTAAGGAAGGCCTTGAACGACCCGCCTTATAATTATGTGGTGCATACCGCGCCCAACCGCGTTCCCCGCCCCGGCATGCCGGATTATTGGGGGACTATCCAGTACGATTTCCATTGGCACATCGAAATTATTCCCCGTCTGACGCGGATGGCGGGGTTTGAGTGGGGTTCAGGGTTATACATCAATCCAACTTCTCCGGAAGAAGCGGCCAAATATTTAAGAGAGGTGAAACTATGATGGCAGAAAAAAAACCAAGGAAAGCGAGGGCAGTCAGTAAATCTAAACCAGTTAAAAAAACGGTGCCGCGCAAAGCATTACCAGCCGGCGAGATAAAAATCAGGAAACCACGCGCAAAAAAAGTATTTCAACCCCCGGTTTTAGAACCGGTAGCTTTCCCCTTGGCAGCCACCGCAATTGAAAGCGAAGGACACTTTGCCGAAAGTAAGTATTATGCCGGCCCGACCATGCAAAAATTTGAGGGTCCCTCCTTTGATTTTCCGGCGGGCTACGGGCAGACGCAAATTGTTTTGATGGTACGCGACCCCTTTTGGGTGTTTACCTACTGGGAACTGACCCAAAGTAAAATTGATGAAATCAAAGTGTTGTTGGGTAATGAAACATTTATTAAAAGCCGTTTAATCTTGCGGGTTTACAATGTGGATAACTGGGATTATTTTGATATAGATTTGAACGGAATGGCGCGCGACTGGTACATCAAGGTGCCGCTGGCCAATGCCTCGTATTGTGTTGAAATTGGTTACAAAACGCCGGACGGAAAGTTTGTGGCTTGTGCCCGATCCAACGTTGTAACTACGCCGCTGGACCGTATGTCAGATGTAATCGACGAGCAATGGATGGTGCCGGACTGGGACAAAATTTATTCGCTGTCCGGTGGGTTTGGTATCGGTAAAAGTTCGGCGGAAATCCGGGCATTAATGAAAAAACGGCTGGAAGGGGAGAGCGCTTCCGGCTGGGTGTCTTCAATGTCCAGTCCAACCAAGCCCGCGCCGCAACGGCCGTTTTGGATGTGGGTGAAGACGGACCTGATACTTTACGGTGCCACCGAACCATCCGCCACTTTAACCGTCCAGGGCAAAAAGGTTGATTTGCGCACGGACGGTACTTTTACCATGCGGTTTGCATTGCCGGACGGAAAAATTGCCCTGCCGGTGGAGGCCATCCGTGACGACGGCAAAGAGCGTAGATCTGCACAAATAAAAGTAGAAAGAAAATCGAAGTAACCCAAACCATGGAAAAAGGTTATCTCTCTTTTATTTTGCATGCGCACTTGCCTTACGTGCGCCATCCCGAGTATGAGGATTTCCTCGAAGAGGACTGGTTATATGAAGCCATTACCGAAACCTATATTCCTCTGATCCAGGTTTTTGAAAATTTGGTTAATGACGATGTTGATTTTCGCATTACCATGTCAATTTCACCTACGTTGCTCTCTATGTTTTTGGATCCTCTTTTGCAAAACCGCTACCTAAAGCACCTTGATAGTTTAATCGAATTATCATTCAAGGAAATTGATCGCACCCGTTTTGAGCCGGAGTTTAATCGGCTGGCCAGAATGTACAACCAGCGGTTTATTGAGTGCCGCGCTATTTTTGAAAATAAGTACCATCGCAATTTAGCCATGGCGTTTAAAAAATTTCAGGATTTGGGAAAGATGGAAATCATCACCTGCGGTGCCACGCATTGTTTCTTCCCATTGCAGGAGATTTATAAGCCGGCGGTTAGGGCACAGGTAAAAGTGGCGGTGCAACTGCACGAAAAGGTCTTTGGGCGCCGGCCGCAGGGCATCTGGCTGCCCGAGTGCGGATACCAGCCCGGCGATGATGAAATATTAAAAGAAGAGCGCCTCCGGTTCTTTTTGGTGGATACGCACGGCATTTTGCACGGTTCGCCGCGGCCCAAATACGGGATTTACGCCCCCGTTTACTGCAAGTCGGGAGTCGCGGCTTTTGGGCGTGACGTTGAAACCTCAAAAGCCGTGTGGAGCGCCATTGAGGGTTAC